>Ga0160496_1000063_pt1 | contig 117015 bp, 107 predicted proteins | sample DIDPMG_2_FD_108231 | JGI IMG/M metagenome (GOLD analysis project Ga0160496, IMG submission 108231) | Enriched soil microbial communities from UW Madison campus, WI, USA - DID2937_E24_FP MG | ecosystem: Environmental > Terrestrial > Soil > Grasslands | place: USA: Madison, Wisconsin | collected...
CAAGCCTTTTCAGTAGCCCGCGCCGGCGTTGGACTGCCGGTAGAGACCAAAAAAGCCCGCTCCGTCGTTGCTTTAAGTCGCGTCCCCCGTTGAGAGCGGGGTGCGCCGGTTCGCCTCCGGCTGCCGGTCACGGTTGCAAGTCAATGAAACCCTTCAAGTGGCGCATCTCTTGAGAGAGATGCTGGGTCCCATTTCCTTGGCGGCTGTCCGGCCTCTTGTCCGGATACCCACCGACCGACACACGACCACAGGCACGTGCGAAATTGGGCAAGGCGGGAAATAAGTCTTTTGAATCCGCCGCGCAACAATTTTTTCAGGTGCGCGACAAATTTCCCCACCCTGTAATTGCGCAAGCGCTTTCGCGGCGGCAAATGCCGCCGAACATGAACACTTGTTAATTGCTGTTAACGCGAGGCGGTGCTGTGCTGAATCAGACGCGGCGGGTGAACGGCTCGACGCGGCGGGCGCCGCGGATGAAGCTGATCATGATGAGGACGCCGATGACGAACAGGATCGCCTGGAGGATGTGCGCTCCGTAAGTGTCGAGGCCGAACAGAATCGCCAGCGCCCAGCCGCCAGCGAAGGCGGCGCCGAACACCTCGGCGCCGATCAGGATCGCCGCCGAGATGACGGTGATGACGCTGGGCCAGGCGATTTCGCGACGTTCGTTGGTAGTGTGATCGGTCATGGTCGGGTCCTGTTGCGGGCGCAATCTCTCCGAAAACCCGTCCGGTATCAAGCGCGATGGTCTTCCCGGAGTGAAGCGGTAATCCATCTTGGCGAAGAAATCGCGTTGAATCAAAACGTTAAAGGCTCAAAAAAGCCGCATGGCGTGCTATAATTCGGCGGAACCGAGACGACGCAAATCATAACTTCGAGATCGTAGAACATGACCGCGGTTGCACCGACCACCGAAAACCCGCTGCTGCAGGCGTGGCTGACGCCGCACGAGACGCCGCCGTTCGATGCCATCCGGCCAGAGCATTTCCTCCCCGCGTTCGAGCAGGCCTTCGCCGACCATGCTGCCGAGATTGCCGCCATTACCCACGACCCGGCCGCGCCTGATTTTGCCAACACCATCGTGGCGCTGGAGCGCGCGGGCCGATTGCTGAGCAAGGTCTCGGCGGTGTTCTACGACCTGGTGTCGGCGCATTCGAGCCCGGAGCTGCTGGCCATCGACAGCGAGGTCTCGCTGCGGCAGGCGCGGCACTGGAATCCGATCCTGATGAATGCCGTGTTGTTCGGCCGCATCGCACTCTTGTACCAGCGCCGCGCCGAACTGAAGCTGACGCCGGAGCAGACGCGGCTGCTGGAGCGTACCTACACCCGGTTTCATCGCGCCGGTGCCGGCCTCGACGATGCGGCGAAAACGCGTATGGCGGCGATCAACGAGCGGCTGGCGCAGCTTGGCACCACGTTCAGCCACCATCTTCTCGGCGACGAGCAGGCGTGGTCGCTCGAACTCGGTGAGGCCGATCGTGACGGCCTGCCGGAAAGCTTCATCGCGGCCGCTGAAGCCGCCGCCGCCGAGCGCGGCCTGCCGGGCAAGGCGGTGGTGACGCTGTCGCGCTCCTCGGTCGAGCCGTTCCTGAAGGAAGCCGGCCGCCGCGATCTGCGCGAGAAAGTGTTCAAGGCCTTTATCGCGCGCGGCGACAACGGCAACGACAACGACAACAACGCGACGATCGTGGAGATTCTGGCGCTGCGCGAGGAAAGTGCCAAGCTGCTCGGCTATCCGACCTACGCCGCCTACCGGCTCGAGGATTCCATGGCGCGGACGCCGCAGGCGGTGCGCGACCTGCTGGAGCGGGTGTGGCGTCCGGCACTGGCGCATACGCTGGCCGATCGTGACGCGTTGCAGGAACTGGTGAGCGAGGAGGGCGGCAATTTCGCACTGGCGCCGTGGGACTGGCGCTACTACGCCGAGAAGCTGCGGCAGCGCCGCGCCGATTTCGACGATGCCGCGATCAAGCCCTATCTCTCGCTCGACAGCATGATCGCCGCCGCCTTCGACTGCGCCACCCGGCTGTTCGGCATCACCTTCAGCGAACGCAAGGACATTCCGGTCTGGCACCCTGACGTGCGGGTCTGGGAGGTGAAGGACGCAGAGGGCAAGCACAAGGCGCTGTTCTACGGCGACTACTTCGCGCGGCCGTCGAAGCGTTCCGGTGCGTGGATGACGTCGCTGCGCGACCAGCAGACGCTCGACGGCGAAGTTGCCCCGCTCATCATCAACGTGATGAACTTCTCCAAGGGCGCCGAGGGGCAGCCAGCCCTGTTGTCGCCGGACGACGCGCGGACGCTGTTCCACGAGTTCGGCCATGCATTGCACGGCATGCTGTCGAACGTCACCTATCCGTCGCTGTCCGGCACCAGCGTGTTTACCGATTTCGTCGAACTGCCGTCGCAGCTCTACGAGCATTGGCAGGAGCAGCCGCAGGTACTGCGCCAGTTCGCGCGTCACTATCAGACCGGCGAGCCGCTGCCGGACGATCTGTTGCAGCGCTTCCTCGCCGCGCGCAAATTCGGTCAGGGTTTTGCGACGGTGGAATTCGTGTCGTCGGCCCTGCTCGATCTTGAGTTCCATAGCCAGCCGGCGGAAGCCAGCCGCGACGTCCGCGTCTTCGAGCAGCGCGAGCTGGAGAAGATCGGCATGCCGGCGGAAATCGCGCTGCGGCACCGTCCGACGCAGTTCGGCCACATCTTTTCCGGAGATCACTACGCTTCGGGTTACTACAGCTACATGTGGTCGGAGGTGATGGATGCGGATGCCTTCGGTGCGTTCGAGGAAGCGGGCGACATCTTCGATCCGACGGTCGCCAAGCGGCTGCACGACGACATCTATTCGTCGGGCGGCTCGCGCGAGCCGGACGAAGCCTATATCGCCTTCCGTGGGCGCAAGCCCGAACCCGATGCCTTGCTGCGCGGGCGTGGCTTGCTCGACACGCCGGAAGCGGCCTGACTCTTTCACATCGTTGCGAGCACTCGGATCAACGCTCCGCGTTATCCGAGCACAGGCTCCACGAAGCAATCCAGAAAGCCACGAAGCAAGGACCGGATTGTTTCACTGCGCTCGCAATGACGACAGGAAACTTACGATGCGCTCGCTATACGGAATGTTTTTGATTGTGATGTCGCTGGTCGTCGGTGCGACGACCGCGTCGGCGCATCCGCATGTCTGGGTCAAGGCCGCGAGTGAATTGATCTACGCACCGGACGGTACCGTCACCGGCGTGCGACACACCTGGACCTTCGATGACATGTTCTCGACTTACGCCTTGCAGGGCATCGAAACCAAGACCAAGGGCGTCTACACCCGCGAGGAATTGTCACCGCTGGCGCAAACCAATGTCGAGTCGCTGAAGGAATTCGGTTTCTTCAGTTTCGCCAAGGCGGACGGCAAGAAGCAGAAGTTCGTTGAGCCGACCGATTACTATCTCGAATACAAGGACGCGGCGCTGGTACTTCACTTCGTGCTGCCGTTCAAGACGCCGTTCAAATCCCGGCAGATGCAGCTTGAAGTGTTCGATCCGTCCTACTTTGTGGACTTCCAGTTACAGGACAAGGATCCGATCAAGCTCGCGAATGCGCCGGCTGGCTGCGCCATGACGATCGAGCGCCCGAGCGACGGCTCGGCCGCAGCGAAGAAGATCGACGAAGATAATTTTCTCGACGGCAGCAATGACAATTTCGGCGCGATGTTCGCCAACAAGGTGACGGTGAATTGCCCATGATCCTGCGTAGCGAGGATGCCGTTCGCAGGGGTGTGGTGTGGTCGATCTTTCTGGCCGCCGCGGTGCTGTCGGTCGACGGCCTCCTTCATGCTGCCCTCGCGCAGAATCCGTTCGGCGGGCCGCGCGCTGTGCCGGACCAGCAGGTCGGCGGTGTCATCGGCTGGATTCTGGCGAAGCAGTCCGAGTTTTATCGCGCGATGTCCTCGACCATTCGCGCCGCCAAGAACGATGGCAGCGCGGTGTGGACCTTGCTCGGCATCTCCTTCGCCTACGGCATTTTCCATGCGGCCGGACCGGGCCACGGCAAGGCGGTGATCTCGTCGTATCTGGTCGCCAACGAGGAAACCGCGCGGCGCGGCATCGTGCTGTCGTTCGCGTCGGCCCTGGCGCAGGCGCTGGTCGCGGTGGTGATCGTCGGCGTCGGTGCGTGGCTGCTGAATGTCACCGCGAAAACCATGTGCGGTGCGGAACGTATCATCGAGATCGCAAGCTACGGGCTGATCGCAGCGTTCGGCGCGCGGCTGGTCTGGCTCAAGGGCGGCGGATTTTTTCGCGCATTGTCGGCCTCGCGGGCATCTCACGCGCAGCTTGCGATGGCGCATGATCATCACGGCGATGGGTATGGGCATGGGCATCATCACGATCATCGTCATGGCGCTGGCCATCACCATCATCATCACGATCATTGCGATCACTGTGGCCATTCTCACGGGCCGGAGCCGGACGAACTGGCCGGGCCGGGCGGCTGGAAGCGTGGCCTTGCCGCCGTCGCGGCGGTCGGCATCCGACCCTGTTCCGGCGCGATCCTCGTGCTGGTGTTCGCGCTGGCGCAGGGGTTGTTCTGGGCTGGTGTCGCCGCGACCTTTGTGATGGGGCTCGGCACCGCGATCACCGTTGCCGCCATTGCCACCCTTGCGGTATCCGCCAAGGGCGTGGCGCGGCGTCTTGCCGCCGGCCGTGATGGTGGCGGCGCACTGGTGATGCGGGGTGTGGAGTTTGCTGCTGCCGGTCTGGTGCTGTTGCTTGGTGCCGGCCTGCTGCTGGGCTATGTCTCCGCCGAACGCGTCACCTGTTTCTGATCGCGATGTCAGAGCCGTGAAGTCCGTTGCCTTGACAAGCTGTCGCCGGAACGCCAAGCCAGCCACATCATGACCCCTGCCGATCAACCTTCGTCACCCGCTGCCGCAGCACCGAGCCGGATCGGCGTGCTGCTGGTTAATCTCGGGACGCCGGACACCGCTGACGCCAAAGGCCTGCGGATCTATCTGAAGGAATTCCTGTCCGACCCGCGCGTGATCGAGGATCAGGGGCTGGTCTGGAAGCTGGTGCTGAACGGCATCATCCTGCGCGTGCGTCCGGCCAAGAAGGCGAAGGACTATCTGAAGATCTGGAACAACGAGCGTAACGAATCGCCGCTCAAGACCATCACCCGCGCGCAATCCGACAAACTCGCCGCCGCGATCGCCGACCATGAGCACGTCGTGGTGGATTGGGCGATGCGCTACGGCAATCCGTCGATCCAGTCCGGATTCGAGGCTCTGACGGCGAAGGGTTGCGATCGCGTTCTGGTCGTACCGCTTTATCCGCAGTATTCGGCCGCGACCACGGCAACGGTCTTCGACAAGGTTGCCGAGGTGTTGCTGACGATGCGCGCGCAGCCGGCGGTGCGGTTTGTGCCGCCTTATTACGTCGAGCCGGTTTATATCGACGCGCTGGCCAATTCGATCGAGGCGCAGCTTGCGACACTGCCGTTCAAGCCGGACGCGATCGTCGCCTCGTTCCACGGCATGCCGCAGAAGTACGTCGACAAGGGCGATCCGTATCAGGCGCACTGCGTCGCCACGGTCGAAGCGCTGCGCCAGCGCCTCAAGCTCGACGATAAGGAACTGATGCTGACGTTCCAGTCGCGTTTCGGTTACGACCCCTGGCTGCAGCCCTATACTGACAAGACGATGGAGCGGTTGGCCAAGGAGGGTGTCAAGCGGATCGCCGTGATCACGCCCGGCTTCTCCGCCGATTGCCTGGAAACGCTGGAGGAGATCGCGCAGGAGAACGCCGAAATCTTCCGTCACAACGGCGGCGAACAGTTTTCCTTCATTCCGTGCCTGAACGACAGTGAGGGCGGCATGGATGTCATCCGTCAACTCGTGCTGCGTGAACTGCAAGGCTGGTTGTGATCGGCGTCTTCGCGATCTGACTGGTATGATTCCAGGGGTTTCGAACCCGATCTGCGTTGTTTGCGACAAAACAGGGGGTTGCGGATGCCGGTTCGGCGTGGCTGCATGACCCGTGTTGCCATTGGGCTGGGAGAAGCTGATGTCCGGATTCGATATTTTCGCCATTGCCGTGGTGCTGCTGGTCGTTGTCACGCTGTTCGCCGGCGTGAAGACGGTGCCGCAGGGCTATGACTGGACCATCGAACGGTTCGGCAAATTCACCCGCACCCTCTCGCCCGGCCTCAATCTCATCATCCCATACTTCGATCGCGTCGGCCGCAAGATCAACATGATGGAGCAGGTGATCGACATTCCCGGCCAGGAAGTCATCACCCGCGACAACGCCACGGTGTCGGTGGACGGCGTGGCGTTCTATCAGGTGTTCGATGCCGCCAAGGCGAGCTATGAGGTCGCCAACCTCACCCATGCCATCACCACGCTGACCATGACCAACATCCGCTCGGTGATGGGTGCGATGGATCTAGATCAGGTGCTGTCGCATCGCGACGAGATCAACGAGCGGCTGCTGCGTGTCGTCGATGCCGCGGTGGCGCCGTGGGGCGTCAAGGTCAACCGCATCGAGATCAAGGATATCGTGCCGCCTGCCGATCTGGTGGAAGCGATGGGCCGCCAGATGAAGGCCGAACGCGAAAAGCGCGCCGACATTCTGCAAGCCGAGGGCCAGCGTCAATCGGAAATCCTGCGCGCCGAGGGCGCCAAGCAGAGCCAGATTCTGCAAGCCGAGGGGCGCCGCGAAGCGGCGTTCCGCGACGCCGAGGCGCGCGAGCGTTCCGCCGAAGCGGAAGCCAAGGCGACGGAGATGGTCAGCGACGCCATCGGCAAGGGTGACGTCGCGGCGTTGAATTACTTCATCGCCGACAAATATATCAAGGCGTTCGGGCAACTGGCGGAGTCGCCGAACCAGAAGGTGATCATGCTGCCGTTGGAAGCCACCAGCATGTTGAGTTCGCTGGCCGGCATCGGCGAGATCGCCAAGGCGACGTTCGGCGAAAGCGCCGCGTCGTCGGCCAATGCGGCGGCGCGCCGCTCCTCGGTGCCGCCGACGCCGCCGAACCCGCCACACCGCTGAGGACTGCGTGAAATGACCTCCATGTTCGTCACGCTCGGAAGCTGGAACTGGCTGATCCTCGGCCTCGTGCTGATCGGCGTCGAGGTGCTGGCGCCGGGCGTGTTCATGTTGTGGCTCGGCCTCGCCGCATTGTTGGTCGGGTTGTTGTCCTTCGCCATCGATCTGCACTGGCAGATGCAGATTCTACTATTCGCGGTGTTCGCCGCGATCGCGGTGCCGATCTGGCGAAGTCTGGCGCGGCGCGGCAAGGGTGAAACCGCGAGCCCGTTCCTGAACCGGCGCACCGATGCGCTGGTCGGCCGTGTCTTCACGCTGGAGAAGCCGATTCAGGACGGCAACGGCACAGTGCGGATCGATGACACCATCTGGCGCGTGAACGGTCCGGATGCGCCGGCTGGCAGCCGCATCCGTATCGTCAAGGCCGAGGGGGCCACGCTGACGGTCGCGGCCGAGTAAACCAAACGCCCTCGCCGAGTGAGCAACGGGTTACTGCTTGCGCCAACGCTCGGCGAATTGATGCAAGGGCAGCAGCACTTCAAGCAATTCTTCCCCGGCCGCCGTCAGTCCATATCCGCCCGCTGGATTCAGGTCGAGCAGATCCGCAGCCCGCAGTTCGGCGACCCGGGTCTGGATGATCGTGGGTGAAGCGTCATCGCAGGCTTCACGTAGCGCCCGCGAGGTCAGCGACCGGTCGCGTAACTCCCAGAGAATCCGCAAGGTCCAGCGCCGGCCCAGCAGATCAAGCAGCGCCATGATCGGCCGGCCGGTTCTGGAGCCGCGCACGGGCGGTGACTTCGCCGGTCGTGCGTTCCGCTTGTGTCCCTGTGTTGGAGGTGTCGCAACCGCTCGTCGTGTCGTCTTTGCCATCCGGTCCTCTTGTATCGCTACATAAAATGTAGCATCATGCTACGGTTATTGTAGCAAAGGAGTTCGCCGATGTCACGGATCGCGCCGCTTGAGCCGCCTTACGATGTTGAAATCCAGCAGCAATTCGATCGGATCATGCGTGGCGCTCCGCCGCTGATGCTGTTTCGGGTCGTTGCCGGCAATGCGCGGGCCTGGGAGAAATTCAGGGGCGGCAGCCTGCTCGACGGCCGGGTTCTGTCGTTGCGGGAGCGCGAGATTGTCATCGACCGGACCTGTGCGCTCACGCGCTGCGAATACGAATGGGGCGTCCATGTCGCGACGTTCGCGGGTGCCGCCGGCCTGACCAATGAGCAGGTGCGTGCAACGGTGCTGGGCAATGCGGACGAAGCCTGCTGGTCGACCGATGAGCAGGCGCTGATCGCCGCCGTCGACGCGCTTCATCACCGCGCGACGCTGAGCGAGAGTGAATTCGCGGCGTTGAGAATGCATTACGATGATGCGAAGATTTTCGAGATCATCCTGTTATGCGGGTTTTATCGCACCGTCTCGTATCTGGCGAACGGGCTAAGCTTGCCGCTGGAAACGAGCGCTGCGCGATTCCCGAGCAGCGCGGCTTGAGCGGATCGGCCGTCAGGCCACACCCGCGCGCAGCAGGTCGTGCAGATGCACGATGCCGACCGGCTTTCTGCCGTCGGTGACGATCAGCGCGGTGATCTTCGAGGTATTGAGAATCTCCAGCGCCTCCCCGGCAAGCAGGTTGGCGGCGATGGTCTTGGGGTTTGTCGTCATCACCTCGTCGACGCGCGCGGTCATCAGGTCCGGGCGCATGTGACGGCGCAAGTCGCCGTCGGTCACAATGCCGGCGAGGTGGCCGCCCTCGTCGACGATGCCGACGCAGCCGAATCCCTTCGAGGACATCTCCACCAGCGCGTCGGACATTTTGGTGCCGAGAGGCTTTAATGGAATCGCCGCGCCGGAATGCATCAGGTCGCGGACGTATTTCAGCATCGCGCCGAGCTTGCCGCCGGGATGCAGCACGCTGAAATCGACCGAAGTGAAACCTCGGCCTTCCAGCAGCGCGATGGCGAGCGCATCGCCCAGCGCCAGTTGCAGCACCGACGAGGTGGTGGGCGCGAGATTGTGCGGGCAGGCTTCGCGTGCCTTCGGCAAGGTCAGGGCGATATCGGCGGCCTGCGCCAGCGTGGAGCCGTTTTCCGCCGTCATCGCGATTACGCTGATGCGGAAGCGCTTGGCGTAGGTGATGAGGTTCTTCATTTCCGGCTGTTCGCCGGACCACGAGATTGCCAGCACGATGTCTTCGGCGGTGATCATGCCGAGATCGCCATGGCTGGCCTCGGCAGCGTGAACGAAAAATGCCGGCGTGCCGGTGGAAGCGAAGGTCGCGGCGATCTTGCGGCCGATATGGCCGGACTTGCCGAGGCCGGTGATGATGACCCGCCCCTTGGCGTTAAGCATCAGGTCAATCGCGCGGGTGAAAGCCGCGCCGAGCCCACCCTGTAGCGCCGCGGCCAGCGCGGTGACGCCGCTCGCCTCGGTATCGAGGGTCCGCAAGGCGGATTGCAGCGCCGCGTCGGCCGGGTTGGCGGTGGAAGACATTGGGGTCCTTGATTGCGATTGGGTCATGCGCCGGTCCGGTAAAGATGGCGGGGTCTTACCACGGACAGGCCGGCCAAGGCGACGCCGGAAACGCGGCTCCTCAACGCCTCGTTAACCATAATTGTTTTAACTCCCTTAACGACGTTTCTCGCCGGCCGCGCCGCTGTTGCCCGTGCGCCTGCAAATGGCTGGATTTATTGGAGTTTGAGGGTCGTGACGCGAGGTCGGGGAAGCGGTTGTCGGCGTCGCGTTCTGCGCGTGCGGCTGACGCTCGCCTGCGGGGTGGCCATGGCCGCCGGCATCGCCCCGTCCCATGCCCAGATGTTGTCGGACCTGCTCAATCCGAATCCCGGCCGGTTCGCACAAATTCCCGACGGAGCGCTGCGCAGGGCGGACCGCACCCAGGGCATTCGTTCGACCGACGCCCTGACGCCGGATCGCGAGGTTCCGGCGGCGTCGCGGATCGGCCAGATCCCGACTTATGGAATCCCCGCCGCGTCCGGTGCCTCCGACGACGGTTTCGATTCGCTCAATCGCAAACGCAAGGTGGCGAAGCCGTTGCCCGGCGCGCCGAAGCTGAAAGGGGCGGTCGCGCCCGATCCCTATGCCAGCATGAAGCCGCTGCCGCGCATCAGTCCGCCGCCGTCGCAAAGCGCCAACAAGACACGGCTGCCGCCGGCGATGACCGGCGCCGTTGCCGGCCAACCTTATCGCAAGCAACTGAAACCCGACCTCGATCCGTTCGGGGCGGTCGGCGATTATGTCGGCAGCTTCCTGGTGAAGGGCGCGGTCGAAATCGGCGGCGGCTATGACAGCAACCCCGGCCGCTTCAACGACAAGGAGCGCGGTTCGGCGTTCTATCGTATCGCGCCCGAGTTGTTGATCGCGACCGATTGGGAGCGCCACTCCATCGTCGCCGATCTGCGCGGTTCGTTCACCGGTTACGACAAGACATTCCCATCGGCGCCCGGCGTCGCGTCCTCGGTGCCCACCGTGCTGGATCGTCCGGACTTCACCGGTACGGTCAAGGGCCGGTTGGATGTCAGCCGCGACACCGGCATCCTCAGCGAATTGCGGCTGCGCATCGGCACCGACAATCCCGGTAGCCCGAACATTCAGGCGGGCCTCTCCAAGTATCCGATCTTCGCTACGACGGGCGGGTCGCTCGGCATCGAGCAGAACTTCAACCGTCTGCAAATCACCGCAAGCGCCACCGCCGACCACACCGCCTATCAGGATTCCAAACTCACCGACGGCACCACGTACAGCAACAACGATCGCAACTTCAACACGTTCGGCGGCGTCGCGCGCGCGAGCTACGAGGTGATGCCGGGACTGAAGCCATTCGGCGAGGTGCAGGGCGATACCCGCGTTCACGAAGTCAAGGTCGACCGCAATGGTTATCAGCGCGATTCCAATGGCGGTTATGCCAAGGTCGGCACCACCTTCGAATTCACGCGGTTGCTCACCGGTGAACTGTCGATCGGATATGCGATGCGCAGCTATCAGGACCCGCGGCTGACCCAACTCACCGGGCTTCTGACCAGCGGTTCGCTGGTCTGGTCGGCGTCGCCGCTGACCACCGTGAAGTTCATCGCCAACACTTCGGTGGACGAAACCACGGTGCCCGGCGTTGCCGGCGTATTGACGCGCACCTACACCGCCGAGGTCGATCACGATTTCCGCCGCTGGCTCACCGGCATCGGCAAGTTCACCTACGGCACGCTCGACTATCAGAACGGCAATCGGCTCGACACCATCTATTCGGTGTCCGGCGACCTGATCTACAAGCTCAACCGCAATCTGTGGGTGAAGGGCACGCTGCGCCGCGACTGGCTGGAGTCGAACGTCCCCGGCATGAGCAGCGCTTCCACCGTGATGATGCTCGGCGTGCGCGTGCAGAACTAACTCTCGTATTGCTATTCACCGGTGGCGGACACTTCCGGCCGCCACGTTAACAGCCGCTTCTCGATCGTCGTCAGAATCCATTCCGCGCACAGCGCCACCACCGCGATCACGATCATGGCGGCGAACACGCCGTTGGAATCGAACGAGCCCTGCGCGCTGGCGATCAACAGGCCCATGCCCTCGCGCGCGCCGAGAAACTCGCCGACGATGGCGCCGATCAGCGCAAAGCCGAACGAGACGTGCAGGCTCGCGAGAATCCACGACAGCGCCGAGGGCAGGATCACCGCGCGCGTCACCTGCCAGTCGCTGGCGCCGAGAATGCGCGCGTTGGCGATCAGGTTCTTGTCGGCCTCGCGCACGCCCTGGAAGGCATTGCCGAACACCACGAAGAACACCATCACCACGGCGAGTGCGATCTTCGACGGCGAGCCGAGGCCGAGCGCGACGATGAAGATCGACCCCATCACAATGCGCGGTATGGAGTTGGCGATCTTGATGTAGATCGAGAACACGTCGGACAACAGTTGATTGCGGCCGAGCGTGATGCCGAATACCACGCCCAGCACGGAGCCGATCAGGAAGCCGGCGCCGGCCTCATAGATAGTCACCCAGACCTGCTTCCACAGCGGACCGATCGAGGTGCCGTTGTGGATCCAGTCGATTAACTTGTCGACGATCGCGCTCGGTTGCCCGAAGAAGAATGAATCGAGCCAGCCGGCACGCACGCCCAATTCCCAGCCGCCGACGAACAGCACGAAGACGATCAGCCGAAGTGCGATGATCATGCGCCAGCGCCGGCGTTGCCGTTCGGCGAGGGATTCGATGCGGCCTTCGGTGGCGAGCGGTGCGGCGGCGTCGGTCATGTGCTCGCCTCGCGTCGTGCCCGCAGCACCTCATCGCGCAAATCGTCGGACAGGCGGCGGGCGATGGCGACGAAGCGCTCGTCGTAGCGCAGCGTGGCGATGTTGCGCGGACGCGGAAGATCGATGGCGTGCACCGATTTCACCCGTGCCGGGCGCGTGGTCAGCACTGCGACGCGGTCGGCGAGCAGGATCGCCTCGTCGAGATCGTGGGTGACGAACAGCACCGCCGCGCCGGATTGCGTCCACAGCGACAGCAGTTCCTCCTGCATCAGTTCGCGGGTCTGCACGTCAAGCGCCGAGAACGGCTCGTCCATCAGCAGCACTTCCGGCTTGTTGATGAAGGTCTGCGCCAGCGCCACGCGTTTGCGCATACCGCCTGACAGTTGATGCGGATGGTGCTGCTCGAAGCCGGTCAGTCCGACGCGGGCGATCCAGTCGCGCGCCTCCGCTTCCGCCTTCGCGCGCGGCACGCCGCGAAACAGCGGTCCTGCCATCACGTTGCCGAGCACGTCGCGCCACGGAAACACCGCGTCCTGCTGAAACACGAAGCCGACGCGGCGGTCGACGCCGGTGACCGGCGCGTCGAACAGCGTCACGGTGCCGCCCTGCGGCTGCGCGAGGCCGGAGACGAGCCCCAGCGTCGTCGACTTGCCGCAGCCGGTTGGCCCCACGATGGCGCAGAATTCGCCGGGCGCGACGGTGAGGTCGAAGTTTTCGAGCGCCGAGAGCACGTCGCCGCCCGGCGTGACGAAGCGGCGCGCGACGTTCTTCAATGCGACGGCGGAAGCTGCGCTCATGTCAGTGGGTCTCAATGCGTCGCGTTGGCCTTGGCGACGAACTCGGTGGTGAAGGTCTTGCTGAGGTCGATGGTTTTGCCCTTCACGTTGGGCGAGAAGGTCGCCAGCACGCGCAACACCGATTCCGGCGCGCCGGCCGGCATCAGGCCATCCGGCGAATATTGCGGCTTGCCCTCTTTGAGGCCCTTCACATACAGCGCCTTGTCGCCGGCCATGTAGTCCTTCGGCATCTTGTCGGCGATCTCTTCCGCCGAGTGGTCGTGCATCCACTTCAGCGTCTTCACCAGCGCGTTGACCAGCTTCTGCGCGGTCTCCTTGTTGGCTTCCATGTAGCCGCGATCCATGTAGAGGCAGGCGGCGGGATAGTCGCCGCCCAGCGCCGCGCGGGTTTTCTCAGGCGTGCGCAGGTCGATCGACACCTTGGCGCTGCCGCGCGCCAGCGCGCGCTGCACCGTGGGTTCAGTGGTCATGCCGGAGACGATCTTGCCCTGCTGGATGGCGGCGAGAAACGTATCGCCGGCGCCGACCGGCACCAGTGAGTAATCCTGGTTTTTCAATCCCGCGCGCGAGGCGAGATAGCGGGTGAGGAAATCCGTCGCCGAGCCGAGCCCGGTGACGCCGAGCGGCTGGCCCTTCCAGTTCGCGGGATTGCTGTACTTGTCGGCGACATCCGCCTTCACCAGAATGGTTTCGCCCGGCGCCACGGCGAACTGCACCACGCTGGTGATGAACTTGCCCTTCGCTTGCAGGTCGATGGTGTGGTCGTAGAAGCCGACAACGCCCGCGACTTCCCGCGCCAGCAGCGCGGTCGCGGCCGCCTGGCCGGACGTGGTATTGTAAAGCTCCACGTCGAGGCCCTGTTCCTTGTAGTAGCCGAGTTGCTCGGCGAGCTTCGCCGGCAGGTAGATCTGCTTGTCGACGCCACCGACCATGATCTTCACCTTGGTCTGCGCCTGCGCGGGCGTCACTGAGAGCGTCAGCGTCGCGGGTAGAAGCAGCAGCGCCAGCGCCAGCGGCGCGGCGAACAAAGCGGAGACGATGGCAGCAAGGCGTGAGCGCATCGGGTGTTCCCTCATCCAAACGATTTCATCGGATTGGTCGCATCAGGCTCCCTGCGACAAAATGTGTCAACTGCTTCGTTTGGCTGCGGGTTTTCGTTCCCGGCGGGTGATAACTCATGCTTGCCGGCCGAGCGCACGTTGCAGAACCGGCATCAGCTTCGGGTCGCTGCACTGAGCGACGTTGAAGCGCATGAAGGCGGCGGCGGATTGCGATGCGCTGAAGACATTGCCGGGCGCGAGCACGATGTTCTCGGCCAGCGCCACCCGCGCCAGATCGGCAGAGTCGTGATTGTCCGGCAGCCGGCACCACAGGTAGAAGCCGCCGCGCGGCTCCAGCCACGGTTCGATGCCGATACGTTGCAGTTTCCCGGTCACCTCTCGCCGCGCGCGTGCGAGCCGACGGCGCAATTCCTCCATGTGCTTGCGGTAGCTGCCGCCGGCCAGAACCCCGGCGATCAGTTCGGTCGCGACCGGGCTCGGCCCGCCGAAACTGGTGGCGACCTGAAGGTCCACCAGATCCGCGATCCAGTCGGGCCGGGCGGCGATGTAACCGCAGCGGATCGACGCGGAGAGCGTCTTGGAAAAGCTCCCGATCCGGATGACGCGGCGGAGTCCATCGAGGGTTGCCAGGCGCATGGACGGCTCGGGTTCGAAATCGGCGAAGATATCGTCTTCCACGATGGTCAGATCACAGGTGGTCGCGGCGTTCAGCAGGCGGTGCGCCGTCTGTGCCGAGAGCGTCGCGCCCGTTGGATTATGGAGCGCCGAATTGGTGAGGTAGAGGCGTGGGCGCTCGGTCGCGAGCACGGCTTCGAATGACGCCATATCCGGCCCGGAAGGCGTGTAAGGTACGCTGACGATCTTAGCTTGATGGGCGCGCAGCAGGGCCCGGAAATTGAAGTAGCACGGATCGTCCACCAGCACCGCGTCGCCCGGGCGCAGCAGGAAGCGACAGATCAGATCGACCGCCTGCGTTCCCGACAGGGTGAGCAGAAGCTGGTCCGGCGAAATGTCGATCCTCTCCTCGGCAAAGCGGCCCATCAGGATGCGGCGCAGGGCAGGCGAGCCTCGTGTGCTGCCATAGTCCGACAGCATGACATCATCCGCCCGCGACACGCTGCGGAGCGCGCGGCGCAGCGCCTCGTGCGGCATCCAGTCGGGCGGCAGCCAGCCGCAGCCGGGTTTCAATGCTGTCGGATCGGCATCGAGCGACTGGCGCGACACCCAGAACGGATCGACGGCGCGGTCCGTCTGCGGCAGGTCCTGCGCCAACGCCAAAGGCGGCAGCGCCGACGCGGACACGTAGAAGCCCGATCCGCCCCTTGCCCGGATAAGTCCTTCCGCCACCAGCCGGTCATAGGCTTCGACCACCGTGGAGGGCGAGACCTCCATCGTTTTCGCGAAGGCGCGAATCGAAGGCAGCCGGTCGCCGGGGCCGAGCGCGCGGCTCGCGATCCTGGCGCGGATGGCGGCCATGATGTCGGCGGTCCGCGTCCCGCTCCGGCTTTCAGCCTGTCGTGGGGTGCTCAAGTGTACGGTCCATTATGCCAATACAGTTCTTCCGAATTGTATTGATCCGTAGCTGATCGCACCAGCCCAAATCGCGTATCCCTGAAGCGGAAAGCGAGGTGCCATGGACGAGGTGCGATCGGTTGAAGGCTGGGGCAGTGGTCTGCTCGGCGTCATCATTTTCAGCGGCTCCCTGCCGGCGACGCGGGTGGCGGTTGCCGATTTTTCGCCGCTGTTTCTGACTTCGGTGCGGGCAGTCATTGCCGCGGTGCTGGGGGCCGGATTGCTCGTGCTGCTCCGGCAGGCGCGTCCGAAGCGGGAGGACATCCTGTCGCTGGCCATCGTTGCGCTTGGCGTGGTGGTCGGCTTTCCGTTGCTGACGGCACTGGCATTGCAACACGTCACGTCGGCGCATTCGATCGTGTTCATCGGCCTTCTGCCGCTCGCGACCGCCATCTTCGGCGTGCTGCGTGGCGGCGAAAGGCCAAAGCCGCTGTTCTGGCTGTTCTCGTGCATCGGCAGCGCAACCGTAATCGCCTTCGCGCTGTCCAATGGCGGATCGGGGTCGCTGGCGGGCGATCTCCTGATGCTCGCCTCCATCGTTCTGTGCGGTCTTGGATATGCAGAGGGTGCGAAGCTGTCGCGCCGGCTTGGCGGTTGGCAGGTCATCTCGTGGGCGCTGGTTCTCGCGGCGCCATTGATGCTGCTGTTGGCGATGGTCACATTGCCGAATTCGCAGAGCGGCATCGGCGTGCCCGCATGGATCAGTCTCGCCTATGTCTCCGTCTTCTCCATGCTGGTCGGTTTCGTGTTCTGGTATCGCGGGCTTGCGCTCGGAGGCATTGCCGGCGTCGGCCAGTTGCAGTTGCTGCAACCGTTCTTCGGGCTTGCTCTTGCCGCTCTCCTGTTGGGAGAGCAGGTGGCATGGACGATGATCGCGGCAACCGGACTGATCGTCATCTGCGTGGCTTTTGCGCGGAGGTTTGCATGATCTTGCGGACGTGCCGAGCCACGTCGCATGAAGATCCTGGAAGATGGCGCTCCCGCGGTTCTCGTCCGGCGAGAGTTTGACTTCCTGCTCAAATGATCCCGCGCAATTGTTGCAGGGACGACCAGCCTTTCGCCGCGAATGTCCATCGCGCGCTTTTTTCTTGACGCCGTCGCCGCGAGGGACCATGTCAGCGGCGCGAGGCGTGTCGGCCATGGCCGCCGCCTCATCACTGGAAACCACGACATTATGCCAAGCGACAGTCCGGGCAATTTGCCAGGTCCATTGCCGATGACGGTCCCCACGGTCTGAGCTTGTGCGTGAGCTCACCGCGCTGCCGTTGTCGGCAGTCCCCGAAGGTGAGCTATGACGGAAATTATTGAAACGGCGGATGGCGCCGTCGACACGCTGGCCTTGGCCTCGCGGCTGAGCGATGGGCATGTTGCCGACAACGTCGAAATCCTCAATCAACTCGACTCCGACGACGCGGCGGCGGTGCTGGTGCTGCTGCCGGTCGAGATGTCGGTGCAAATTCTCGACAAGCCGGAATTGAATTTCGGCGCTGAGATCCTCGCGGCCTTGCCGCGCCAGACCGCGACCATCCTGCTCGCCGGCATGTCGGCGGACATGGCTGCCGACCTCGTGCAGCAGCTCGACGAGCCGGTGCGCGACGCGTTGATGCATGGGCTCGACCCGGCCACGCGCGCCACCATCGAGGAACTGCTCTCCTATCCGGAGAACACCGCCGGCGCCATCATGACGACGGAGTTCGTCAGCGTGCCGGCGACCTGGACGGTGGAGCGCACCTTGCAGCACATCCGCCAGGTCGAGCGCACCCGCGAAACCGTCTACGCCATCTATGTGCTGGATGCCTACACTCGCCGTCTGGTCGGTGCGGTGTCGCTGCGCCGCCTGATCGCCGGGGAGCCCTCCGACAACATCATGGCGCTTGCTGTGCGCGAGCCGATCACCACCTCGCCCCTGATCGACCGCGAGGACGTGGCGCGGCTGATCTCCAAGCACGACCTCTTGGCAGTTCCGGTGATCGACAAGGCCGGGCATTTGCTTGGCATCGTCACGGTGGACGACATCATCGACACCATCATCGAGGAAAACACCGAGGACGTGCAGAAGTTCGGCGGTATGGAAGCCACCGACGAGCCGTATCTGCAAGTCGGATTGCCGGGCATGATCCGCAAGCGCGGCGGCTGGCTCTGTGTGCTGTTTCTCGGCGAGATGCTGACCGCCAGCGCCATGCAGCACTTCGAGGGCGAACTCGAGAAGGCCATCGTGCTGACCCTGTTCATTCCGCTGATCATGAGTTCGGGCGGCAACTCCGGCTCGCAGGCGACCTCGCTGCTGATCCGTGCGCTGGCGCTGCGCGAGGTGAAACTCGGCGACTGGTGGCGCGTGGCGCTGCGCGAACTGCCGACCGGCTTGATTCTCGGCGCGATGCTCGGCGTCATCGGCATCCTCCGCGTGGTGGCGTGGCAGAAGCTCGGCATCTACGACTACGGCGAGCACTGGGTGCTGGTGGCGCTGACGGTGGCGGCGGCGCTGATCGGCGTAGTGACGTTCGGCTCGGTGGCCGGCTCGATGCTGCCGTTCATTTTGCAACGCGCGGGCTTCGATCCCGCCAGCGCGTCGGCGCCGTTCGTTGCAACACTGGTCGATGTCACCGGGCTGATGATCTATTTCAGCGTGGCGCTGCTGATCCTCAGCGGGACGTTGCTGTAGACTCGTCACACGATCATCGTCGTCTCCGCGCAGGCGGGGACCCAGAATTCCCTGGCCTTGATTGTTTTTCGCAAGCGCGGGCACGGGCGCCTTTCGTCTCACGACGCCTGCGGAGTCTGGGTCCCCGCCTGCGCGGGGACGACTCGGTGTGTGTGGATGTACTCGGCTACCTGAACAACCGCGACAGCCAATCGGCCGGGCCCGGAGGCGGCGGCAGCGGGCGCGGCGGCGCGGAGCGGCGCTGCTGTGGCGAGGCGTCGCCGAAGCGCGGATCGTTGGTCCGGACGATGATGTGCTGCCGTTTCGGCTTCTCGCCGGGACGCGCGGCCGTGGCGGGTGCGCCGTTCGCCGGCGTGACGGCGGCAACCACCGGCTCGCCGGCGCGCTCGCGCGCGACTTCGCGGCGTGGCCATGCCGCGTCATCGGCGCGGCCGGGCGGCGGCGTCAGCGCGTCGCCCTTCACCAGCGTCTTTGCCACCAGCGGGTCGACCGACACCGGGCGCACGTTGGCGGCGCCCAGCAATTCGTCGGTGCCGACGGAGGATGCGACCAGCGGAATCACCGGGCCGGCGATCGGGCGCGGCGCGGGCAAGCCCGGCTTGGCTTCGGCTTCCGGCGTGCCGGGCTCGGTGGGGATTTCGATGGTGGTCGGGCGGCCCGCGAGTATGCGGCTGATTTCGCGCTCGACGTAATGCGCCAGCTTGCGCGCGCCGGCCTTGGTAAAGTAGACGCCGTCGCTCGAACGCAGGCGGCGGATCTGGCCTTCGAAGTCGGGGCCCTGTGCGAGGTAACGGCCGGACTCGTCGACGAAGCCGTCCCACAGGTCGACATAGGTGATGCCGGCGCGGTCGGCGGCCTCGTGATAGAGCGTGTTGAGATAGAGCGCGTCCGAGGTCGATTTGGTGCCGCGGATCGAAGGCAGGCCGACCCACAGCACCGGCACGCCCTTGCTTTTCAGGACCGCGATCGTCTCGTCGATCTTCTTGCTGTAGAGTTCGCCCCAGCGCTCGTCGCGGAATTGGTGAACGCCGTGGGTGCCGCGCGCGCCTTTCTCGGGCGCCGCGATCTGCAAATCCGGATCCTCGTCATCCGCATCGTTCGGCTTGGCGTCGGCTGACTTGCTCTCGGGCTTGCCGTCCGGTTTGGCGTCGGCCTTCTTGTCGGCGGCGGTTTCGCGGATCGGCATGCGGTCGTGCAGGCCGAGCATCATCACGATCACTTCGGGTTTTTCGGTCGCGAGAATGTCCTTCGCCGCTGCCGCCCAGTCGGACGGCTCGCCCTTGGGCTGGTAGCGGATCAGGCCGGACACCGTCTTGTGCTTGCGGACCACGCCGAGATCCGGCGTCTCGCTCAGTGCGTCCTCGAGGCCGTAGCCGAGCCAGTCGGCCATGGCGTCGCCGAGTACCAGCACATAACGATCGGGCTGTACCTCGCGCTTTTCCGGCGACGGCGCGCGGGAGAAATCCTGCCGTTCCACCGGGCGCTCGCGTTGCGGCGGCGGACGCTGCTCGAACGGCGCAAAGAACGGATTGCTGAAGAAACCACCGCCACTGCCGCCGCGCTGATGCCGTTGCGGTTGCTGTGGGCCGCCGCCGAAGAACGGAAACAACTGCGCCGAGGCCGGCGCCGCGATGGCGAACAGCATCAGCCCCGCGACCGCGAGGACGGCGAGCGTACCTCGTTCGCGTAACAGGCGTCGCAGGGATTTCAGCTTCGACATGCGCTCGTTCGCCAGAATGACAGAGCCGCTATAGCGGTCAAATCGGGCCGGAACCGGGCAGGCGTGCCGGCTCCGGCGGACCATAAGGGGGCGGGGCGGCCGATCGTCAAGACCGCCGCCGATATCTTTCCGGGGAAGGGTGAATGCGTGGCGGCTCAGGCTCCGGCAAGGGCCATTTCGGTCGTCATTCTGCGCTCGATCCGCCCTGCCAAATCGTCGCTGATCGGCACCATCGGCAGCCGCACCTCCGGACTGTCGATCAGGCCCTGCCGCCACAGCCAGTGCTTGATCGGCGCGGGGCTGGGTTCGGCGAACAGCAGGCGCGGCAGGTCGGCGATCGTGCTCCAGGCGGCGAGCGCGGCGGGCTGGTTGCCGGCGCGGACATGCCCCGCGACCTGCGCGAAGGCGGCAGTCTCCACATGGGCGGAGGCGAGGATGCCGCCGTCCGCGCCTTGCACCAGCGCGCTGTAGAACAGCGCGTCCTCGCCGGTCAGCACCGCGAAGCCGGAGGGCCGGCGGCACAGCAGATCGATTGATTGCAGCGTATCGGCCGAGCAGTCCTTGAGGCCGACGATGTTGGGCCGTTCGGCAAGCCGCAGCATGACATCGTTGCCGATGTTCACCGCCGTCCGGTACGGGATGTTGTAGAGCATGATCGGCCGGGCGGTGGCGTCCGACAGCGTCGCGAAGTGCAGATACAATCCCTGCTGCGATGGCCGCGTGTAGAACGGCGCGGAAATCAGATAGCCGTCGATCGGCCATGCCTCGGTGCGCGCGATCATCGCCGCGACCTTGCGCGTGTCGCTGCCGGCAAGCCCCAGATAGATCGGCATGTGTCGTCGCGCGGCGTGAAGTTCGGCGGCGCAGATCGAGGCCAGCCGCTCGGCCTCGATCTCGTCGAGCACGAGGCCCTCGCCGGTGGTGGCGCCGAGAATCAGGCCGTCGATAGCGGTGGTCGCGTAGTGGCGCACCAGCCGGCGCAGCGAGACGACGTCGAGATGGCCGTCGCGAAACGGGGTGATCAGCGGCAGCCACAAGCCTGAGAGATTCGGGCCGGGCGGTCTTTGAGGAATGGCGGTCATTGCAGGTCTCCTGTTCGAGCCGCGAACGGGAGATGCATGTCAATTGCCCCGTCCGAACCGGCGGGGTGGGGGTGGTCTGTGCGAAAAGCTGGAGAAGTTTACGCGCGCAGACGGCCCGCCCCGAAAAGGGCGGCACGTTTGTTGGCCATGGAAATCGCGCGCGTCATATCTCGCTCATGCGCTTCGGCGTGGATGGAGTCAAGTAATAGCGTCACCCGCGACCTGACTGCGTATTCGTTTTGTGGGCGGATTCGCCCCACCCACTGAGTCGTCCCCGCGCAGGCGGGGACCCATTACCTCTGGCGTTGGTGATTGTCGCTGATGCGGGCAACGGACACTTTTCGCATCACGGCCGCTGCGGAGTCTGGGTCCCCGCCTGCGCGGGGACGACTCGGAGGGTGGGGAAACTGATGTGCCTTACCGTCCCCGCAGCCGATCCAGTACGTCCGACGACGCAAAGCCATCGGCGGCAGTGCCGATGGAGGCCTGGAAGCCGCGCAGTGCCTCGCGGGTCAGGCTTCCGATCTGGCCGTCCGGCGTGCCGCGATAGAAGCCGCGCTGCGCCAGAAGCTGCTGCAATTCGAGCCGCTCGGCGCGCGACAGCACGCGCTCCTGCCGCGGCCACGGCTGCACGAACGGCTGCCCGCCGCGCAAACGATCGGCGAAGTGGCCGATGGCGAGCGCGTAAGCTTCCGCAGGATTGTACTTCATGATGACGCGGAAGTTTTGCAGCATCAGGAAGCCGGGGCCTTCCGCGCCGGCAGGCGCGAGCAGGTAGGCCTTGTCGTGCGGGCGCGGGAACGCCTTGCCGTCCGGCCGCTTTACGCCGAGATGCTCCCATTGCGCCAGCGTCATGCTCTTTCCGCGATCCGCCAGCATGTAGTTGAAGCCGCGCGGCACGGCGACCTCGTAACCCCAGGTCTGTCCGCTCTGCCAACCGTCCTTCTTGAGGTTGTTGGCGGTGGAGGCGATCAGGTCGGTGGGATTGTCGACGACGTCGCGGCGGCCGTCGCCGTCGAAGTCGACAGCGAAACGCTTGAACGAGGTCGGCATGAATTGCGTACCGCCGAACGCGCCGGCCCACGAACCCTTGAGATGTTCGGGCCGCACGTCACCGCGATGAAGAATTTCCAGCGCCGCAAGGAATTCATCCTTGAAGTAAGCCTGACGGCGGCCGACGCAGGCGAGCGTTGCGGTGGAGTTCACCACGCTGCGGTCGCCGCCTTGCGTGCCGTAATTCGATTCGATGCCCCAGATCGAGGCGACGATGTAGCGGTCGACGCCATAGGCGCGCTCCATCGCGTCGAACTGCGGCTTGTACTGTGCAAGAATCTCGCGGCCGCGCGCGATGCGGGTGTCGCTGACGAGAATGTCGAGATAGTCCCAGATCGCCTTGGTGAATTCCGGCTGCGAATCCATCAGGTCCATCAGCCGCAGGTCGGGCGTGAGCCCTGCGGTGTAACGCTCGAAGCTTGCGCGTGAGACGCCGCGCCGCGAAGCCTCCGGCCAGAACCCGGCGACGCAGTTCGGGAAGTTCGCCGCCGCCTGCCGGATCGCCGCCGCGGTCATCAGCGGGTTGCCGGACGCGCCGTCTTCGCCGCTCCACGGCTGCGCTGCCGAACTCGAAGCCGGCGCTTGCGGGCGTTGTGCCGGCTGTGGCGCGCCGTTGGTGATGGAGCCGGTGAAGATGTTGTCGAAGAAGGAGAGCGGGCCGTTGTTGCTGGCGGTGACGCCCTGCGCCACCGCGGCGTCGGGAAGGGCCAGTGCTGCGAGCATTGCGCCCGCCACCCCGCCGATCAGCCGTCGTCCGCGCATCGCTGGTCCCGTCATCCGCATCCCGTCATCCCTATGTCGAAAATCTGTCGACATTCAGGAGGCCCCGATAGGGTTTCGATCAGCTTAACAGATCGCAGGTTTTCCGCGATCGCACCATGGCGAAGCGCCGCAGGGGGCGTCACCACACATCCGCCTTTGTTGTTGGCTGCAAACACGGTACCAATTCACCCATCGGCCGGTTCCGGCATCCTTTCGACGTTGAACGAAGAGCGCTCATGAAAATCCGCAAAGCTGTGTTTCCTGTTGCCGGTCTTGGCACCCGCGTCCTTCCCGCCACCAAGGCGATGCCGAAGGAGATGCTGACCATCGTCGACCGGCCGTTGATCCAGTACGTGGTGGATGAGGCCAGGGAAGCCGGCATTGAGCACTTCATTTTCGTCACCGGGCGCAACAAGGGCGTCATCGAGGATCACTTCGACAAGATGTTCGAACTCGACACCACGCTGGCGGCGCGCGGCAAGAAGGCCGAGCAGGAGTTGCTGACGCAATTCCAGCCCGAAGCCGGCGCCATGAGCTTCACCCGCCAGCAGGCGCCGCTCGGTCTCGGTCACGCGGTGTGGTGTGCGCGCGACATCGTCGGCGACGAGCCTTTTGCAGTCGTCTTGCCGGACGAACTGGTGCTCAACACGCCGGGCGTGCTGAAGCAGATGATCGCCGCCGCCGAAGCGCTCGGCGACAAGGCCAACCTGCTCGCGGTGGAAGCCGTGCCGGAAGACATGACGCATCAATACGGCGTGGTCGGCGTTGGCGAGCGTTACGGCAAGGTGTTCGCCGTCGACGGCATGGTGGAGAAGCCGCCGAAGGGCACCGCGCCGTCCAACCTCTCGATCACCGGCCGCTACATTCTGCAGCCGGAGATTTTCAAGATTCTCGAGACGCAGGAAAAGGGCGCGGGCGGCGAGATCCAGCTCACCGACGGCATGAAGAAGCTGTCGGAGTCGCAAAAATTCTACGGTCTTGAATTCGAGGGCGAACGTCACGACTGCGGCTCCCGCGCCGGCTTCCTCCGCGCCAACATCGCCTACGGCATGGCAAGGCCCGACCTGCGCGACGGTCTGCTCGCGGAGATGAAGAAACATTTGTGAGCAGAGTTAAGGTTTGAGTTGTCCCTGCGCAGGCGAGGACCCATACCCTTGGCGTTGATCGTCGCGGCAGGCGCGATAACGCGCACATTCCATATCATTGCCGCTGCGGAGTCTGGGTCCCCGCGTGCGCGGGGACGACCCGTCATATGGTTACGCTGGACAGGCGCACTGTCTTCCGCAACCATGCAGTCGCATTAAAGCCAACACGATCAACTCACGTGAGGAAATCCCATGACCCGCTTCATCGCCTTGGCCGGCGCCAGCTTGCTTGTGCTCGTAACGCTGTCGCCGCAGGCGCGTGCCGACGATCAGCCGAAGCTGCCGACCGCGGCGCAGACCGATCCGGTCGCGAACAAGGTGATGCAGGGTTTTCCGCCGCCGCCGGACAAGACGGTGCGCTTCTATGACGGCAGTAGCAGCAAATTCCCCGGCACGCGCTGGGCTTTCAGCCACATCCGCGAACTGGCGCCGACCGCCAATGTCTGGCGCGGCGAGGGCGCGATCGTGCCGCTGCCGCGCGCCGAGCGTGACATCGACAAGATTCCCGTCACCACCATGGACGGCAAGGCGATCACCTTCGGCGACATGCCGGCGCTGACCTATACCGACGGCTTGCTGGTGCTGCATAAGGGCAAGGTGATCTATGAGAAGTATTTCGGCGCAGGCAACGCGCACACGCCGCACATCGCCTTCTCTGTAACGAAGTCGTTCGTCGGCACGCTCGCCGCCGTGCTCGCCGCGCAAGGCAAGCTCGATCCAAACGCACAGGTCGTGAAGTACGTGCCGGAGCTGAAGGACTCCGCTTACGGCGACGCCACCGTGCGCGAGGTGATGGACATGACCATCGCCGTCAAATACTCGGAAAATTACTCCGACCCGAAGGCCGAGATTTTCGACTATGCACGCGCCGGCGGCATGATCCCGCTGCCGCCCAACTACAGCGGCCCGCGCACGTTCTACGAATTTCTCGCCAAGCTGCAAAAGGAAGGCGAGCACGGCAAGGTCTTCGCCTACAAGACGCCGAATGCCGAGGTGCTGGCGTGGATCGTCGCGCGCGCGTCGGGGCAGTCGATGGCCGATCTGCTGTCGAAAGAAATCTGGCAGAAGCTCGGCGCGGAGAACGACGCCTACTTCATGGTGGATTCGATCGGCACCGCCTCGGGCGGCGGCGGGCTCAACACCACGCTACGCGATCTGGCGCGTTTCGGCGAGATGATCCGCAACAAGGGCAAGTTCAACGGCCAGCAGGTGATCCCGGAAGCAGCAGCTGTCGAAGTCGCCAAGGGCGGCGACAAGGCGAAGTTCGCTCCGGCCGGCTACAAGACGCTCCCGGGCTGGTCCTATCACGACATGTGGTGGCATACCGAGAACGCCAACGGCGCGTTCGCCGCGCGCGGCATCTACGGCCAGTCGATCTACATCGATCCGAAAGCCGAGATGGTGATCGTGCGCTACGCCTCGCATCCCCGCGCCGCCAACGCCGCCAACGATCCGGTGACGCTGCCCGCTTATGCTGCGCTGGCGGCGGAGTTGATGAAGTAGGCGTGGCTCACAGCCAGCGTCAAACTTCGTAAAGCATGGTATCTCTCGTCGTCATGGCCGGAATAAATCCGGCCATGACGCGTTGGAGGGCGCCTCGGGTCACTCGCGACCGTCATCGACATTTTAGATAGAATCGTTGGTCTTCCCCAGCTATGACGTGATCATGGCTAACGACTACACCCTGTTACGCGATTATCTGGCGGCGCAAACGCGCGCCGACTTCGTGCTGAGCTTCGACGAGATCGAGGAGATCATCGACGACGCGCTGCCGCGCGCGGCGCATCGCGCGGCGTGGTGGGACGTCAGCCGTGCGCCGGAGGAACGCATGCCGCAGCGTGAGGCCATCATGGACGCCGGCTTCACCGCCACCCGCACGGCGGACGGCAAAAGCGTGAAGTTCTCCAAGGTGCGCGTGCGGCGTTAGTCGACGCGTCGTCCCCGCGCAGGCGAGGACCCATTACCCCTGGCGCTGATTGTCGTAAACAAACTTGGCCCTGGTAATAGAGTCGAACCGCTGCGGAGTCTGGATCCCCGCCTGCGCGGGGACGACGATGTTCGAGGGGCACGCGTGGTGTTGAAGTCGGTACTCTCCGTCATTGCAAGGAGCAGAGCGACGAAGCAATCCAGTCCTAGCGGTTCTTGGATTGATTCGCTTCGCTCGCAACGACGACGGCTTCAAGCCCTCATGCGGCGCAACGGATGAACGCCAGCGTCTTCGCCCAACAGCCGGCTGCGGATCGCGTCCTCAACCTGGGTGAGCAGGCGCCGCGCGGTCTGGGCTTCGGCTTCGGCGGCGGTGGCGCGCTTCTCCGCCGCAGCAGCGCGGGCATTGGCGGCGTCGATCCGTGCCTGCGCGTCGCTCAGGGCCAGCGCGACCTCCTGCAAGCGGCGGTCGACATCGGCGATGATGTCGCGCCGCGCCCGCTCGGCGGCCTGAATCCGGCGTTCGGAATCGACCAGCTTGTCGACGGCGTTCTGGCACATCGCGCGGGCATTGGCCTCGATGTCGCGTGCGCGATGTTCGATGCCCGTAAACATTTCGGCGGCCTGATAGATCAGGTCGATGGCGGTCGCGCTGCCGTCGCGCGCGGACGGCGGGGGAAATGTCAGGACGTTGGCGTCCCCCGCGCGCGGTCTCGCGTGGTCATAGCTGTCGAGGGATGCGCGACGGACGTTGCTGCCGACCTGTGCCATGGGAACCGGACCTTGGAGCCAAAAACCTTGCATTGTGCCCCGGGAACCATCGCGCGGTATGGTAAAGAGACGGTTAAAATGGCCACCGCGAAGGGCCGATTTCCAAGGCATAGAGCCGGGTCGCAGCGTGCGACGGTCATCGCACGATGAGGGCCATCCTCCGGTGTTCCTGCAGGAATTGTTATGGCTGCATAACTTCATTGCAGTTGAAAGAACTCCCCCTCAACCGTCTAGTTGATGACGGCGGCCGGAGACGATCGGCCTCGCGGCGACGTCGCGGGGGCCGACGCGTTCGCTTCGGGCCAGAGAGCGATCCATCGGGAGGGGATGCGGATGAAGAAGGTAGCTTTGATTGCCGGCGTCGGCGGCATGTGCGGCGGCAACATGGCGCGCATGCTGCACGGCACCGGTGAATGGGACGTGATCGGTGTGTCGCGCGGCGATCCCGAACTCGGCGACTGGGTGCGTCACATTCCGGTCGACTTGCTCGATCGCGAGGCAACGCTGAAGGCACTCGCCGAGGTCAAGGGCGTCACGCATATCTTCTATACTGCGCTGCTCAACGGTCGCACTTTCGACGAGGAGAACGACCTCAACAGCCGTATGGCCTCGAATTTCCTCGATGGCGCCGTACCGCATGCATCGGACCTGCAGCATGTGCACGTGCTCGAAGGCGTGAAGTGGTACGGCTATCACCTCGGCGCCTACAAGACGCCGGCGCGTGAGGACGATCCGCCATGCGTGCCGGCCTATTTCTACGAGGCGCAGCACGACCACGTGCTGAAACTGCAACAGGGCAAATCGTGGACCTGGTCGACCACGCGCCCCGGCGCGGTGTGCGGCTACGGCAACGGCGCGCGCATCAACCTGATGACGGTGCTTGCGGTCTACGGCACCATCATGAAGGCGCTGAAGCAGCCGTTCTATTTCCCCGGCGACGAGGACACCTATAACGCCATCACCTTCGCGTCCGATGTTCGCATCCTCAACCGCGCGATGCTGTGGGCGTCCACCGATCCGCGCGCGGCCAATCAGGCTTTCAACATCGGCAATGGCGATTCCTTCCGCTGGAAACACATGTGGCCGCGCCTTGCCGCGATGTTCGATCTCGAACCGGGGCCGGTAAAGACCATGCGTCTGACCGAATTCATGGCGGACAAGAAAGAGCTTTGGAACGAGATCGTCGCCGGCAACGGTCTGCGCCAGACCGATCTGTTCCGCTTGGTGCCGTGGGCCTATGCCGACACCGTGTTCCGCCGCAAGTGGGACAACATGATCAGCATGGTGAAGGCCTATCAGTTTGGCTTCACCGAAATGATCGACAGCGAGCAGATGATGAAGGACATCATCGGCGATTTCCGCACGCAGAAGATCATTCCGTAGGGTTACTTCATTGAAGAGGGCGAAGACATCCCGCTCTTCAATGCGTAACGAATCGAAATTGAATCATCATCGTCGTCATGGCCGGGCTTGTCCCGGCCATCCGCGTCTTTAGTGTTGCGTTGGTCTCAAGGACGTGGATGCCCGGGACAAGCCCGGGCATGACGGACTCGCGGTTGTTCTTGTCGCGCTCGGGTGGCAACTCCACCTCATCTTGCGCATTTATTCCGGTCAAAAAAATGCCCCGCCGCCGGCGATGCCGGAAGCGAGGCAGGTTGGTCCCCCTCGGGAGGAGCTTTAAACGGGTCGGCTTAACTCGCAGCCTTGATCAATCGTCCGGCTTCGATGGCTTCGATCTGCAACGCCATGTAGCGGCTGTAGATGCGGCACTGTGAGAACGCGCCGCCGGTGAACCACAGACCCGGCTGTTTCGTGCGCACCCACATGTTGCGCAACTCCTGCGTCGTCTCTTCAAAACCCCAGATGCGGCCGACACGTTCAGCGACATCGTCGCCGAACAGCGCGCCGACCATGTGGCCCTGGCCTTTGTAGCCGGTGGCAAGCACGACGAGGTCGGCGTTGCGCACCGTGCCGTCGGTCATCTCGACGCCGCCGGCGACGAATTGCTTGATGTCGGCAGCCTGAACCAGGCCGATCTTGCCGTCCGCGATCAATTCCGAGCAGCCGACGTTGAAGTAATAGCCGCCGCCGCGCTGGCGGAATTTCAGCGGCCAGCCGGTGCCGCCCTCGCCGAATTCGAGGCGGAAGCCGGCTTTCTCCAGCCTCTGCAGCAACGGCGCGTCGAGCTTGCGCACTTCGTCGGTGATGATCTTGTGCGCGATTTTCATCACCGCCAGCGGCACCGATGAGTTGAGCGTGTCGCGCACTTCGATCGGCGGACCGTCGTCGAGATAGGTCTTGTCGTAAAGCTGCGCGCTGGGATCGACGTTGATCACCATGGTCGGGCTACGCTGGACCATGGTGACGTTGACGCCGTTGGCCTGCAATTCCTGCGCGATGTCGTGCGAGCTGGTGCCGGTGCCCAGCACCAGTGCGGACTTGCCGCGCCAGTCCGCGCCTTTGGTGAACTGGCTGGAATGCAGCACAGTGCCCTTGAAATTCTCGATGGTCGGAATCGCCGGAATATTCGGCACGCTGCTGACGCTGGTAGCGAGCACGATGTGCTTCGGGTGCAGCGTGCGCGGCGCGTGGCCGTCGCGGCGCACCGTCGCCTGCCACGTCGCGGTGGCGTCGTCATAGGTCGCGCCTTCGAAGGTGGTGCGGGTCCAGAAGTCGAGATCCATGCTCTCGACATAGGTTTCGAGCCAGTTGGCGATCTTGTCCTTCGGAATGTAATCCGGCCACGTCACCGGGAACGGCATGTAGCGCAGGTGATTCACCGGCGTCTTGTTGTGCAGCTTGAGGCCGTTGTAGCGCAGTCGCCAGTTGTCGCCGACGCGCTCCTCCTTGTCGACGATCAGCGCATCGAAGCCGAGCCGCTTCAGTTCGACCGCCGCCGAGATGCCGGCATGGCCGCCGCCGACGATCAGCACATCGGGTTCGCGATCCTCATAAGCGAGGTGCTGCGCGCGTTGATCGAGCCAGCTTGCCTCGGCGAAATCGCGCGCGTGCGACACCGGCTCGTTGTCGCGGCGGCGCGCGGCGCAGATGCCGTCCATGTCGAGCAACGTGGAAATCGTCCAGGCTTGCGGATGATCGCCCGGCAGCAGCCGGACGACGCCGAGCCCGGCGCCGTTGGCGGAGACGAAGCGGAAAATCGCCTCGATCACGTCCTGCCCGGCAACCGTGGCGCGGCGCGGCGTCAAAAGGTCGTCGGCAATGCCGAAGTCGCGCGCTTTCGCCTCATGGGCATCGCGCAGCAAGGTATCGCAGATCGTGTCGCGGCCGCTTTGGGTGAAGATGTTCCACGACAGCCCGCACAGATTGCGCCAATGGCAATCGGTTGCGAACAGCGCTGCGAGCGCCACCTTGTCTCCGCCGATGAGCGACTGGTTGAAGGCCGCGACCCATGTTCGCGCCTGTTGCTCCGCGGGAGCGTCCACCTTGCTCAGCATTGCGGTCCTTCCATTCTCTTTGTCCGTTTCATCCCACCCAACGGAATGACGCGAGTGGTTTCAACTAACAGAAAGTTATTCATCGATAATATTTTGTAATGAGAGGCGCGGATCGCCGACATCAGCCCGTTTTTATCGAGGGTTTTCCTCAAACCGTTTTGGCGAATTCGGCGGCGCTCTTGCGCAGCCAGCTCAGGAAACTGCGCCCCTTTCGGTTGAGCGGCCGGTTCTTCGGCCACACCACGTAGTGCGCCAGCCGCCGCTCGAACGGGGCGTTGAACAGCGGCACCAGCGTTCCGTCGCGCAGTTCGTTCTGCAGCAGATGGAGTTGCCCCATGGCGACGCCCACGCCTTCCACGGCTGCCTGGTAGGTCAGGATCGAGGTGGAGAAACTGATGCCGTCTTCCGACAAGAGATCAGTGCGATGCACGGCGGCGAGCCAGTCGTGCCAGTCGGTGCGGCGATAATGCGAGTGCAGCATCGGCACCTTCTTCAGATCGTCGAGTTCCACCAGCCGCGCCTTTGCCAGCAGCTTCGGGCTGCACACGGGCTGGATCAGGTCCTTGAACAGCAGCTCCGTTTCGGCGCCACGCCACTGGCCGTTGCCGAACTGAATGGCAAGGTCGACGTTGTCCTTCTCGAAATCGACCGGCGCCACCACGTTGCTGATGTTGAGCTTGATGTTGGGGTACGTCACGTAGAACGACGGCAGCCGATGAATCAGCCATTTCGACGCGAACGTGGTGTAGGTGCGCACATTCAGTGGTTCGATCTTCCGCGTCGCGGTGAGGTTCGCGGAGGCGCTGGCGATGATCTGGAATGCCGGCGAGATCTGCCGATGAAACTGCTCCCCGACCGAAGTAAGACGAATGCCCTGCTTGTCGCGCTCGAACAGTCGCACGCCGAGATAGTTCTCCAGCGTCTGCACCTGCCGGCTCACCGCCGGCTGGGTCACGCGCAGCTTTTGCGCTGCCTTGGTGAAGCTGCCGAGGCGTGCGGTAATTTCGAAAACATGAAGCGGATTCAAGGGCGGCATCGCTTCGCGCATCAGGGGCTCCATTACAAAAATTTATAGATGAATAATCTTTCTGTAGTTGCGCGTCAAACCTGCTTCGCGGGACAAGTCTCGAAGACAATTGAAGCGTGGGCCTGCCAGGTATGATCGATGATTTGAACGAGGAACAGCGCGCGTTTGCCGAATCCGTGCGGCGGTTCGCAGAAGCGCATCTGGCGGCGGGCGCATTGGCGCGCGCGCACGATCCGCGCTTCCCGTTCGATGTCGCCGAGAAACTGGCGAAACAGGGCTTGCTCGGCATTACCTTTGACGAGAAAGACGGCGGACAGGGCGGAACCCTGATGGACGCGGTGATCGCCATTCAGGCCATCGCCTCCGTATGTCCGCGCAGCGCCGACGTGGTGCAGGCCGGCAACTTCGGGCCGATCCGCACGTTCGTGGAATATGCCAGCGACGACCAGAAGCAGCGCTTCCTGCCGGATCTGCTGGCGGGGCGCAGCGTTATCAGCCTCGGCATGAGCGAGCCGGACGCAGGCTCGGCAGTGACCGAACTGAAAACCTCGGCGCGACAGGATGGCGATCACTATGTCATCAACGGCACCAAGGTATTTGGCACGCATAGTCCTGACGCGTCGGTGTTTCTGGTTTATGTGCGTTTCGCACCCGGCGTGAACGGCATCGGCTCCGTGCTGATCGAGCGCGGCACGCCCGGCTTCACCATCGGCAAGCCGTCGCCGTTCATGAGCGGCGAGGAGTGGTGCCAGCTTTACTTCGAGAACTGCCGGATTCCGGCGGCGAACGTGCTGCTCGGCATCGGCGGCTTCAAGAAGCAGATCGCCGGCTTCAACGTCGAGCGGCTTGGCAACTCGTCGCGCGCGCTGGCGCTCGGCCGTTATGCCTTCAATCTCGCGCGCGAGCATGCGTTGGTGCGTGAGCAGTTCGGGCGGCCGCTGTGCGAATTTCAGGGCTTGCAGTGGAAGTTCGCGGACATGGCGTTGAAGCTCGAATCCGCACAGCTTCTGCTGTATCGCGCAGCGAGCGTCACCGATGGTCTGCCGACCGCGTTCGATACCGCGCTGGCCAAGCTCGCCTGCAATCAGGCCGGCTTCGATGTCGCCAATGATGCGGTGCAGGTGATGGGCGGCACTGGCTATAGTCAGGAATCGCTGGCGGAATACTGCATGCGCCGAACGCGCGGCTGGATGATCGCTGGCGGCTCGACCGAAATTCTCAAGAACCGTGTTGCCGAACATATCTTCGAGCGGCGGTTCGATCAGCGAAAGGCCGTGGCCCGTGCCGCAGAGTAGAACGCTCTCGCCGTCGCCGATGCTGTCGCGCGCGCTGCTCGCGCCGCGCAGCATTGCGATCGTCGGTGCGTCGGCCGATCCCTCGAAGGTGGCGGCGCGGCCGCTGCAATATTTGCGGCAGGCCGGTTATGCCGGCACGATCTATCCGATCAACGCGCGGCGCGACACCGTGCTCGGCGAGCGCGCCTGGCCATCGCTGGAGGCGCTGCCGGAAGCGCCCGACCACGCCTTCATCCTCGCCGGCGCGGATGGCGTGCTCGATGCGGTGCGTGATTGCGCGGCGCGCGGCGTCAAGGTCGCGACCATTCTGGCGACAGGTTTTGCCGAGGCGGGTCACGAAGGTTTGCAGCGCGTCGATGCGCTGAAAAAGATCGTCGCTGAGACAGGCATCCGCCTTCTCGGACCTTCAAGCATCGGCGTCGTGAACTTTCACGCGAAAGCCTTGCTGACGGCCAATGCCGCATTCGCCGAACCGAACCTGCCGAGCGGCGGCGTGTTCGTCGCCTCGCACAGCGGCAGCATGCTCGGCGCGCTGGTGTCGCGCGGCAAGGCGCGCTCGGTCGGCTTTGCCGGTCTGGTGTCGGTCGGCAACGAGATCGATCTGACGCTCGGCGAAATCTGCGCGATGACGCTCGATGATCCGGCGGTGACCGGCTACATGCTGTTTCTCGAAAGCCTGCGTCATGCCGACGATCTGCGCCGCTTTGCGGTGGCGGCGGCGGAACGCGGCAAGCCGGTGGTGGCCTACAAGCTCGGCCGCTCGCAGCAGGGCGCGGAACTGGCGCTGTCGCATACCGGCGCGCTCGCGGGCGAAGACGACATCGCAGGCGCCTTCCTTTCTGATTGCGGCATCGCGCGCGTCGAAAATTTCGAAGCGTTGCTGGAAACCCTGCCGCTGCTCGGTCGTGTTCCGGCGGGCACGGTGCGCGGCCGCGCGCCGCGCGTCGGCGTGGTGACCACGACCGGCGGCGGCGCAGCGATGGTGGTCGACGGTCTCGCGTTGCGCGGCGTCGATGTGACGCGCCCGAGCGACGACACGTTCGCGCAGTTGCAGAGCGCCGGCGTCAGTGTCGAGCGCGGCGTGCTGGTCGATCTCACCATGGCCGGCACGCGGCCTGATATCATGAAGGCTGCGCTTGACGTGATGCTGTCGGCGCCGGAGTTCGATCTGGTCGTCGCAGTCACCGGATCGTCGGCGCGCTTCCGTCCCGAACTCGCGGTGAAGCCGGTCATCGAAAGCGCATCAACTAACAAGCCGTTAGTCTCATTCCTCGCGCCGGATGCCCCCGATGCACTCGCGATGCTGTCGCAGGCGAATGTTCCGAATTTCAGAACGCCGGAAGCCTGCGCCGATGCGATCGCTGCGGCCTTCGCGCGTCGTGTTGCGGTTGCACCGATCGATGTTTCGCGTTCTGTCAGGCGCAACAAATCAGCGCAGTTGAACGAGCACGACGCCTATGCTCTGTTCGCGCGCGTCGGCCTGCCGCACGCATCGTCGGTGGTGCTGCAGGTCGACGCGTCGACGATCGATCTGCCGTTTGCGTACCCGGTGGTGGTGAAGCTGTTGTCCGATACGATTGCACACAAGAGTGACGTCGGTGGCGTGGTGCTGAATGTCCGCGATGAAGTTGGCGTCAAGGCGGCGATGGCGTCGATTGCCGCGTCGGTGCGCAAGGCCACTCCCGATGCCGATGCGTCGCAAGTGATCGTGCAGCCGATGATGTCGGGGCTCGGCGAGTTGTTGCTCGGTTATCGCAAGGACGCCGATGCCGGCCCGGTGGTGCTGCTCGCCGCGGGCGGTATCTATACCGAGATCTATCGCGATCGCAGTATCCGTCTTGCGCCGGTGACGCTGGAGACCGCGCGCGAAATGATTGCCGATCTGGCGATCGTCAAAACGCTGCGGGGCTTTCGCGGTCGTCCGAAGGGCGATCTCGAAGCCGTCGCCCATGCCATCGTCGCGCTGTCGCGGCTTGCGCTCGACGAAGAGCACGACGTCGCAGATGCCGAGATCAATCCACTGCTGGTCCGGCGTGAGGGCGAAGGCGTGGTCGCGCTCGATGCATTGGTGAGGCTCGCGTGACATGACCGTGACTGCGATCGAACAACTGCCCGAACGGGTCAATGCCGATGCGCCGCTGGTGCGGCGCGGGCGTTTCCTCGCGACGCGTTTCCTGCTCGAGGTCGGCGACACGCAGTGGCTGATCGGCGTGCAGGACGGAAAGATCGTTTCCGTCGAGCGTGGGCCGTTCGTGATGCCGTCGTGGTCGTTCGCGTTGCGCGCATCGGACAGCGAGTGGCAAACGTTCTGGAGCGCCAACCCGCCGCCCGGCCATCACGACCTGATGGCGCTGATCAAGCGCCGCGCGCTCAAGGCCGAGGGCGACCTGAAAATCTTCATGGCTTACTTGCGTTACTTCAAGGACGTGCTGGCCAAGCTGCGCGCGCAAGAGGTGGCATCATGAGCGCCGCGTTCGAGCCGATCATCGGCCGCTATCTGAACCTGACGCTGCTCGGCAAGCCGCATCGGCTCTATGTCGAGGAAGCCGGGCAGGGCGTGCCGCTGTTGTGCCTGCACACCGCCGGCGCCGACGGCCGGCAATATCGCGGGTTGATGAACGATTCGGATATCACCGCGAAGCACCGCGTCATCGCCTTCGACATGCCGTGGCACGGCAAGTCGTCGCCGCCGGCCGGATGGCATGACGAGGAATACAAGCTCACCTCGCACGACTATACGACGATGATTCTGGAGGTGATGGACGCGCTGCAACTGGATCGTCCGATCGTGATGGGCTGTTCGATCGGCGGCCGCATCGTGCTGCATCTGGCGCTGGAGCATCCCGAACGGTTTCGCGGCATTATCGGCCTGCAGGCCGGCGCGCATGTCGATCCGTACTACGATCTGAATTTCCTGCATCGCGCGGACGTGCATGGCGGAGAAGTCTGCGCCGCCATCGTCTCCGGCCTGGTCGGGCCGCGCGCGCCGGAGAAGGAGCGCTGGGAAACGCTGTGGCACTACATGCAAGGTGGTCCCGGCGTCTTCAAGGGCGATCTCTATTTCTACAAGCTTGACGGCGACATCCGCGATCGCGTCGCTCGGATCGACACTGCGCGCTGCCCGCTATTCCTGCTGTCGGGCGAGTACGACTATTCGTGCACGCCGGAGGAGACGCTTGCCGTTGCCAACTCCGTGGCGGGTGCGGAAGCCACCATCATGAAAGGGCTCGGTCATTTCCCGATGAGCGAGGACCCCGCGACATTCATCAACTACCTGAAACCGGTGCTGCAAAAGATCGATGCGATCGCGCAGCGGCGGCAGGCGACGTGACGTTTTCAACGCCACCGAACGTGGCAGGGAGGGAGAGAAGACGATGCTGAAATCACTATCGATTGCTGCAATGACATTGGCTTTCCTGGGCTCGGTCGCTCAGGCTCAGGAAAAGCCGCCGATCAAGATCGCGGTCGTCAACGATCAGGGTGGCGTCTACATGGAATCCGGCGGTCCCGGTTCCGGCGTGGCCGCGAAGCTTGCGGTGGAAGCGTTCGGCGGCGAGGTACTGGGCCGCAAGATCGAGGTGATGGTGCTCGATCACCAGAACAAGGCCGACATCGCGGCATCGCTGACCCGCAAGCTGATCGACGTCGACAAGGTTGACCTGTTCGCGGACGGCGCCTCGTCGGCGGCGGGTCTTGCGATGAACGAAGTCGCCAAGGCAGCGAAGAAGATCTTCGTCGTGTCCGGCCCGGCGGCGACCAACTTCACCGGCGCGGCATGTTCGCCGACCACGTTCCACTTCAACTACGACACCTACGCGCTGGCCAACGGCACCGGCAAGGCGCTGGTGAAGCAGGGCGGCGACAGCTGGTTCTTCCTCACCGCCGACTACGCGTTCGGCCATAGCCTGCAGCGCGACGTCTCGCGCTTCGTCGAGGAAGCCGGCGGCAAGGTGGTGGGCTCGGTCAAGCATCCGCTCAGCAGCTCGGACTTCTCGTCGTTCCTGTTGCAGGCACAGGCGTCGAAAGCCAAGATCATCGGCCTCGCCAATGCCGGCACCGACACCGTCAATTCGCTGAAGCAGGGCGCCGAGTTCGGCATCGTGCAGGGCGGCCAGAACTTCGCCGGCCTGCTGGTGTTCATCCCCGACGTGCATGCGCTCGGCCTCAAGGTGGCGCAGGGCCTGATCCTGACCACGTCCTATTACTGGGACCTCAACGACCAGACCCGCGCGTTCTCCGAGAAGTTCGGCAAGCAGATGGGCGGCCGGATGCCGACCATGGTGAACATGGGCGTCTATAGCGGCGTCACCCACTTCCTGCGCGCGGTGAAGGAAGCCGGCACCACGGATTCCGAAGTCGTCGCTAAGAAGATGCACGAACTGCGCGTCAACGACGTCTATAACAAGGATGTCGAGATTCGTCCGGACGGCCGCGTGCTGCACGACATGTATCTGGTGAAGGTGAAGTCGCCGGAGCAGTCGAAGAAGCCTTACGATTACTACGAGGTTCTCGCCAAGATCCCGGGCAAGGAAGCCTTCCGGCCGCTGTCGGAAAGCGACTGCCCGCTGGTCAAGAAGAACTGATGCAACAAACCGACTCCGGCCTCGCGAGGCCGGAGTCTCCTGTCGTGGATGAAGGAAGCAGACGGAATGGCGAAACGGGTTGAAACACTGGGGTTCATCGGGCTCGGCGTGATGGGCGCACCGATGTGCAGCAATCTTGCGCGGAAATCGGGATTGCCCGTGATCGCCACCGATAGTCGGCCCGAGCCGCGCGCGCAGGTCGCCAAGGCGGGCGCGAAGGCCGTGGCTTCGATCGCCGAAGTGGCGCAGAGCGCCGATATCATTTTCCTGTCGTTGCCGAGCATTACCGAAGTCACCGAGGTCTGTCTCGGCGCGGGCGGCATCGCTGAAGCCGGCGGCCGCGTTCACACCGTCGTCGACATGAGCACCAGCTCGGTGAAGGGCACGCGCGAACTCGCCGCGAAACTTGCCGAAAAGGGCGTCACCCTGATCGATGCGCCGGTGGCGCGGATGCGGCAGGCGGCGATCGACGGCACGCTCAGCATCATGGTCGGCGGCAGCGATGAGAATTTCCGCATGGCCGAACCGTTCCTCGGCACCATGGGCACCGAGATTACCCATTGCGGCGGCACCGGCACCGGTCAGGTGGTGAAGGTGCTCAACAACATGGTGGTGTTCATGACCGTCAACGCGCTGGCGGAGGCGCTGGCCATCGGTCGCAGCGCCGGCGTCGACGGCGCGCTGCTGTTCGACGTGATGTCGAAGGGCTCGGCGGACAGCTTCGCGCTGCGTACACCGGGGCAGAAGGCGCTGGTGCCGGGCAAATTCCCGGAGAACACCTTCCCCACCACTTACGCGATCAAGGACATCAGCCTCGCGCTCGAACTGGCGCAGCAGGGCGATATTGACGCCGCTTCCGCGACGCTCACCGCCAATCTTCTGAAGAAGACGGCGGAGGCCGGCTACAGCCAGAACTATTATCCCGCGATGATCAATCTCATCGCGGCGAACGCGCGGTAACGCGATGGCGGGCGCGGCGCACCAGCGGACGATCGCGCACGGCGCGGGGCCGACAGCGGCGTTGCTCGATTTCGCGCATCGATTGCGCTGGCGCGATCTCGATGCCGAGGTGCGTCATGAAGTCAGGCGGCATCTGCTCGATACGCTCGGCGTGATGATTGCCGGCGGCGCCGGCGATGTCGCGTCGAAAGCGGATGCAGTGTTGACCACGATCCGGCCCGCAGGTGGCGCGGTGCCGGTGCCGGGTCGTGCGCGGCGGGTCGACCGGCTCGACGCCGCATGGCTCGGCGGCACCGGTGCCCATGGCATCGAGCTCGACGACGGCTATCGCGAAGGCTCGGTGCATCCCGGCGTCGCGGTGGTGCCGGCATTGTTGTCGGCGGCCTACGGCGAAAAGGTTTCCGGCGAGCGGCTGCTGGAAGCGATGGTCGCCGGCTATGAGGCCGTCACCGCCATTGCGCGCGCGGGCCATCCGATGGCGCGGCAGCGCGGCTTTCATCCCACCGGCATCGTCGGCTCGCTCGGCGCGGCGCTGGCGTCGGCACGCTTGCTCGATCTTCCGCGCGCGCAAACTGCGAATGCGCTCGGTCTTGCGGCCAGTGCATCCGCGGGACTGTTCGCGTTTCTCGCCGGCGGCGGTGACGTCAAGCGGCTGCATGCCGGCCACGCGGCGCGCGAAGGTCTGACCGCGGCGCTCCTGGCGCGTGGTGGCGTCGAGGGGCCGCCCGATGTGCTCGAAGGGCCGGACGGATTTTTCCAGGCGTTCCCCGGCGACGCGGATCGCGTCGCGGCGAACTTCAAGCTGCCGCCCGATGCGCCGTTCGGCGTCGTCGATTGCTACTTCAAGCCCTATGCCTGTTGCCGCCACTTGCAGCCGGCGGTCGAGGCGATGATGACGCTGTGCCGCTATCACGGCCTTGGCGAACAGGATATCCAGCGCATCGATGTCGAGACCTACGCGATTGCAACGTCGCACGCCGAGACCGGCTGGGGCGACTTCGCCAGCGCGCAATTGAGCTTCCCGTTCATCATGGCGCTTGGCCTGCGCTATGGCCGCATCGATCTGAAGCATTTCGAGGACGATATCCGCGCCGATGCCGGGCTCGCCGAGGCGTGCAAGCTGGTGCATGTCCGCACCGCCGCCGATCTCGACGCGATGTATCCGTCGCGGCGTCCTGCGCGCGTGAAACTCACGACGACGAAAGGCGAGTTTTCACGCGAGGCGCATGAAGCCATCGGCTCACGCGATCTGCCGCTCGACGATGACGGCCTTGCGCGCAAGTTCACCGATCTGGTCGCGCCGGTGCGCGGCGAGGACACCGCCGAGCGGCTGCTCGCCGCGCTTCGGCACATCGAAAGCACCCCAGACGTATCGGTGCTGCTCGACCTCGCGGCGCTCCCTGCGGCGTAACCGCGGCGCGCCGTTCGCATCATCTCACGGAGTGATACCATGTCGTTCGATTATCCGAACTTGCAGTTGTTGATCGCCGGGCGCTGGGTCGGCGCGGAAGGCCGCAAGACCGAGCCGGTACTGAATCCCTCCACCGAGGCCGTGCTCGCGGAGTTGCCGCACGCGACGCCCGCCGATATCGACGAGGCTCTGGCCGCCGCGCAAAAAGGGTTTCAGGTGTGGCGGCGCAAGCCGGCGCAGGAGCGCGCGAAGATTCTCAAGCGCACCGCCGACCTGATGCGCGAACGCCGCGAATACCTCGCGCACCTCATCACGCTCGAACTCGGCAAGCCGATCGCGGAGGCGCGGCTCGAGGTCGAGCAGGCCGCCGGCATGTTCGAGTGGAATGCGGAGGAGGGCAAGCGTGCCTATGGCCGCGTCATTCCCGCGCGTGCGGAAAACATCCAGCAGATGATGGTGAAGGAGCCGGTCGGCCCCATCGCGGCGTTCTCGCCGTGGAACGCGCCGACCATTACGCCGTCGCGCAAGGTCAGCGGCGCGTTGGCAGCGGGCTGTTCGGTCATCATCAAGCCGTCAGAGGAAACCCCGGCCACCGCGCTCGCCATCGGCGGCATGTTGCTGGAAGCGGGATTGCCCGAAGGCGTGCTCAGCATCGTATTCGGCGATCCGGTGGCGATCTCGCGGCAACTGATCGAATCGCCGATCATTCGCGGCATCACCTTCACCGGCTCCACCAATGTCGGCAAGCTGCTCGCCGGCATGGCGGTGCAGGGCATGAAGCGGATGACGCTGGAGCTTGGCGGCCACGCGCCTGTGGTGGTGTTCGACGACGTCAACGTCGATGCGGTGGCGAAGGCGGCGGCCAGCGCGAAATATCGCAACGGCGGCCAGGTCTGCACCTCGCCGACGCGTTTCTACGTGCATGAATCGATTCACGATCGTTTCGTCGCAATGTTCGCGGCGCACGCCAATTCCATCGCGGTTGGCGACGGTTTCGACGCCGCCACCGTGATGGGGCCGCTGGCCAACGCGCGTCGCGTCGAGGCGATGGAGGCGTTCGTCGCCGACGCGCGCACGCGCAACATCCGCATCGCCGCCGGCGGCGAGCGCGCAGGCAATCGCGGCTTCTTCTACCGGCCGACCTTGTTGGAGAATGTCGGCAACGACAGCATGGCCGCCAATGTCGAGCCGTTCGGCCCCTTGGCGATGACGACGCCGTTCAAGACATTTGATGACGTGGTCGCGCTGGCGAACCGCCTGCCGTTCGGCCTCGCCGCCTACGCGATGACCAACGATTTGTCGCGCGCGCGGGCGATCTCGGACGCCATCGAAAGCGGCAACGTCGTGGTCAATCACTGGCAGGTGTCGCTGCCGGAAACGCCGTTCGGCGGCTACAAGGACAGCGGCGTCGGCTCTGAAGGCGGCATCGAGGGACTGGCCGCGTTCCAGAACACCAAGTTCGTCAGCCAGGCGGTGGCGTAAGCGAGATGGAAGCGGGATGACGCGACGGTGTCATTCCGAGTGCTTGGCTCAAAAGAAGCTCCGCTCGACTGGATGCCATCGATCCTGCCTCGTCATGGCCGGATTTATTCCGGCCATCCACGTCCAGCTGATCCGCTGACCAGAAAGATGTAGGTGGTCGGGACATAGGCCAAAGCGACGCCGTTCTTCGAACGGCGATGCCCGGCCATGACGGAAAGCTCCGAGCGCGGCCTCCGATGGTTACGTCGATGGGCGACGAAGCCTGCTCTCCGCATCCCTTCTGTCATCGCCGCGTCCCGTGGCGTGGACTTGAGTTCGGCACAACACGCGTGATAGGTAAATCATCAAAATAGAATATAGTTCTGCTAGATAGAACAGACGCTGATGGTTCAATATCGCGAGGCGCCTCGCGATGACGCACGAATGAGCGATCGAATATGAGGGGTGGGCATCGTGAGCGTATCCGCTGAACAGCGCAGCAAAGGGCCGCCGGTCGCGTTCACCGATGCGGCGGTGATCGATGCCTTCCGTCGCATTCCCGACTATCTCGCGCGCGACGCGGTGTTGATGGCGCGCGGCCGCTTGCTCGATGTCGACTGCCTGCTCGGGCCGACGGTGCAGCCGTTTCATGTCGCCATTCGCGCCGGCGCCATCGTCGACATCACGCCCGCGCCGGTGCTGATGCGTTCGTCGCGCTTCTCTTATCTGGCCTCGCCGCAAGCGTGGGCCGCTTACTGGCAACCGATGCCGCCAGCCGGCTGGCACGATCTGTTGTCGCTGACCAAGCGTGGCGAAGCGACGTTGTCCGGCGACCTGCATCCCTTCATCGCGCATTTGCAGTATTTCAAGGATGTTCTGGCGCTGCCGCGACGTCACGGTTTCGGAGGTGTGGCATGACCGCTTTCATCGAGCCGATCGTCGGCCGCTACATTCATGTCGAGATCGACGGCGAGATCAACCGCATCTATTTCGAGGAGAACGGCAGCGGCATTCCGCTGGTCTGCCTGCACACCGCCGGCTCCGACGCGCGGCAGTGGCGGCATCTGCTGGTGGACGAGGAGTTCACCAAACACTTCCGCGTCATTGCCTTCGACATGCCGTGGCACGGCAAGTCGAATCCGCCGGACAGCGGCTATGGCACCGAATACAGGCTCACAACCGCGAGCTACACCGCGACCATCCGCGCCTTCTGCAAGGCGCTCGATCTCGACAGGCCGGTGGTGATGGGCTGCTCGATCGGCGGCCGCATCGTGCTCAACCTCGCCATCGATCACGCCAAGGAGTTTCGCGCGCTGATCGGGCTTGAGGCGGCGGACTTTCAGCAGCCATGGTACGACACCGCCTGGCTGAACCGGCCCGACGTGCATGGCGGCGAAGTCTGTGCCGCGCTGGTGTCAGGCCTGATCGCGCCGCAAGGACCGCAGGTTGCGCGCAACGAGACGCTGTGGGGCTACAAGCAGGGCGGCCCCGGCATCTTCAAGGGCGACCTCTATTTCTATCGCGTCGACGGCGATTTGCGCGGCCGCACCGCGTCGATCGACGTGCGCGAATGCCCGCTCTATCTGCTCACCGGCGAATACGATTTCTCGTGCACGCCGGAGGATACGCTGCGCACCGCGGCAGGCATCAAGGGCGCGGAAGCAACCGTGATGGAAGCGCTCGGGCATTTCCCGATGAGCGAGAACCCCGCGCAATTCCGCCGCTACATCGCACCGGTCCTCGACGACATCCGCGCGCGTAACAGTGCGTAAGCATGGCGGCGTTTCAACACCAAAATCGTCGTCCCCGCGCAGGCGGGGACCCAGACTCCGCAGCGGCTCGGTTCTATCGCCAAGGCGAGGTTATTTACGACAACCAACGCCAGGGGTTCTGGGTCCCCGCCTGCGCGGGGACGACGTCGAGATTGTTTGATCCGGCAAATGACATTTCGAGCCAGCCTCTCAGGACGACGGCATAGCTACGGTAATCGGAATTCAGGAGAACGACATCATGGCAGGCACACTTGGATTCATCGGGCTCGGCGTCATGGGCGAGCCGATCTGCCGCAACCTGGTGTGCAAGAGCGGGCGCACGGTGAAGGCGTTCGATCTCGCCAGCGAGCCGTTGCAGCGTATCGCCGCCGACGGCGGCACCATCGCGTTATCGGTCGCTGACGCGGTGAAGGGCAGTGACGTGATCTTCCTCTGCCTGCCCAGCGCCAAGCATGTGCGCAACGTGGTCGAGAGCGACGGCGGATTGCTTGCCTCCATCGGCAGCGGCCAGACCGTGATCGATCTCGGCACTTCGGCGGTGGACGTGACGCGGGATTTCGCGAAACGCCTCGCGGCCAAGGGCGCAACGTGGATCGATGCGCCGATCGCGCGCACCCGGCAGGCGGCGCAGGACGGCACGCTCAGCGTGATGGTCGGCGCGACGGACGCGCAATTCGCGCAGGTCGAGCCGCTGATCCGCCACTTCGCGACGGACGTGACGCTATGCGGCGGCACCGGCGCGGGGCAGGTGACGAAAATCCTCAATAACATGGTGCTGTTCGAAACCGTCAATGCGCTCGCGGAAGCCGCCGCCATCGCGCGGCGCAGCGGCGTCGCGCCGAAGCTGTTGCTGGAGACGTTGTCGAAAGGCTCGGCCGACAGTTTCGCGCTGCGTAACCACGGCATGAAGGCCATTGTGCCCGGCGAATTTCCGCTGCGCGCCTTCTCCACCGAATACGCGCTGAAGGATTTGTCCTACGCGCTCGATCTCGCCTCGCAGGTCGGCGTCAATCCGCGCGGTGCGGCGCTGGTCGGCGAGATCTTCCATGAGGCGATCGATGCCGGCACGGGCGACAACTATTTTCCGGTGATATCGAAACTGATCGATGCGCCGGATATCCCGTCAAAGGAGTAATCCGATGGCTTCGCCGGGCGTCGCCGCTGTCGATCGCGCGCTGACGATCCTGTCGGCGTTCGACGGCGAACCGAATGCGTTGACGCTGGCGGCGCTGGCGCGCCGCACCGGCTTCTACAAGAGCACGCTGCTGCGTCTGATCGCGTCGTTGCAGGCGCATGGCTATGTGCTGCAGTTGCCCGACGGCCGCTATCATCTCGGGCCGACGCCGTTCCGGCTCGGCGCGGTGTATCAGCGCGCCAATCACCTTTACGATCATGTGATGCCGGTGCTGCGCCAACTCGTGGCGGCGGGCACCGAAAGCCCGTCGTTTCATGTCCGGCATGACGCCCAGCAACGGCTCTGCGTGTTTCGCGTCGATTCTCAGCATTCGACGCTGGACCGCGTCGAGGCCGGCGCGCTGTTGCCGCTGGATCGCGGCGCCGCGGGACGGGTGATCCTCGCATTCGACGGCGCGACGGGAGAGTCCTTCGATCGTATTCGCAATGCCTTCGTTGCGCTGTCGTTCGGCGAGCGCGATCCGGATTGCGCCGGCATCGCCGCACCGGTGTTCGGCGCCGACGGTCGGCTGGTCGGCGCGCTGTCGGTGTCCGGCCCCAAGCCGCGCTTCACGCCCGACACGATTGCATCGATGACCGCGCAGGTGCTGCAAGGCGCGCTGCGATTGACGCACGCGCTCGGCGGACGCAACGATGCGATGGGCCGCGCGGCGGAGCAGGCGGCGTAGTTTGAACATCGAGCCAGTGCCGCGACGGCGTCATCCTGAGGTGCTCCGCGCATCGCGCGGAGCCTCGAAGGATCGCCGTCACCCTTCGAGGCATTGCTTTGCAATGCACCTCAGGGTGACGGCCCCAGCTAGTTCTCCCCGCGCTCGCGAATCTTCGCGCCGAGCGCCAGTGCCTTCGCGAGTGCCGCGCCGGTGGCGTTGAGCGCGTCGATGCGTTCCGGCAGCCGCTCGTTCATGATCCGCTGCAACGGTCCCGTCATTGCCAGCGCATGAAGCACCATGCCGTCCGGCAGCGTGACCGGAACGGCGATCGCCGCGAGGCCCTCGTCGATCTCGCCGATGCAGGTGGCGTAGCCGCGTTCGCGCACCGCTTCCAACTCTGATTCCACCCACGCCGCATCGTTGCGGGTGTTGGCGGTGACGATCGGCAGCGGTTGCGCCAATGCCTGCGCCAAGGTCGCGTGGTCTTGGTAAGCCATGATGGCTTTCGCCGACGCCGCCGCATTCACCGGCATTTCGATGCCGGGCTGCACATAGCCGCGCCAGCGCACATCGGGCGATTGCGACACCGCGACGACGATGCGCCCGCCGGCAAGTCGCGTCAGGTAACAGGTCTCGCCCCAGCTCTCGATGATCTGTCGCAGATGCGGGCCGGTCAGCGTGGCGAGCCAATCATCGTCCACGGTGGCATGCACCAGCCGCGTCAATCGTTCGCCGAGATCGTAGGCACGGCCGCCGACGGCTTCGCGGGCGAGGCCGGCTTTCACCAGACCTTTCAGCAATCGATGCGCGGTAGTCTTCGGCAGCGCCAGCATCGACGAGACGTCGCCGAGCGTCAGCGCGCCGGGAAAGGCGGCCACCAGTTCCAGCACGTCCATGTAGCGGCCGAGCGGTCCCGGCGATGCGTCGTCCGTCGTCCTGGTGTCTGTCGTCATGGTCCTGCGCGGGTGCCGTCGAGTCTGTCTTGACTCCGGAAGGCTTGCTTTATATCGTTTCGATATCCTGAATGCAATTCCGAATTTCGGAACAAAAATGATCCCGCCTTTCGATAAAGCGTGGATCGGGAGGCGCGAGATGTATCCGGACCCGAATTCGAAATCGCAGGCGCTCTACAATCGCGCGCTCAAGAGCCTGCCGGGCGGCAATTCGCGCACCACCGTGTTCATGAAGCCGTATCCGATCTACGCCGCGCGCGGTGAGGGCTGCCGCGTCACCGATCTCGACGGCAACGTCTTCATCGATTGCATCAACAATTTCGCCTCGCTGATTCATGGTCACGCCCATCCGAAACTGGTGAAGGCCGCGACCGATCAGATGATGCTCGGCTCCGCGTTCGGCCTCCCGACCGAAGCGGAAGTCGATCTCGCCGAGTTGCTGACCTCGCGTCTCGGCTCGGTCGATCAGGTGCGTTTCGCCAATTCCGGCACCGAGGCGGTGATGATGGCGCTGAAGGCGGCGCGCGCGTTCACCGGCCGGCCGAAGATCGCCAAATGCGAAGGCGCCTATCACGGCTCTTACGATTATGCCGAAGTCAGCCTCGATCCGACGCCGGAAGCGTGGGGCCGCAACGCGCCGGTATCGGTGGCCTACGCCAAGGGAACGCCGGACAACGTGCTGGCCGACGTGCTGACGATTCCGTTCAACGATCCGGAAGCGGCGGTGTCGCTGATCCGCGAGCACGGCCCCGAACTCGCCTGCGTGCTGGTCGATCCGATGCCGAACCGCGCCGGCCTGGTGCCAGCGGATAAAGCCTACATCGAAGCCCTGCGCGCGGTGACGCGCGAAGTCGGCGCGTTGTTGATTTTCGACGAAGTGATTTCATTCCGTCTCGGCTATCGCGGTGCGCAAGGACTGTGGGATGCCGATCCCGATCTCACCGCGCTCGGCAAGATCATGGGTGGCGGCTTTCCGGTCGGCGCCATCGGCGGTCGCACCGAGGTGATGGCGGTGTTCGATCCGCGCCAGGGCAAGCCGGCGCTGCCGCACGGCGGCACCTTCTCGGCCAATCCGGTGACGATGCGCGCCGGACTTGCGGCGATGCAACTGCTGGACGAAGCCATGTTCAAGCGGCTCGACGCCATCGGCGACGCGGTGCGCGGCGGCATCGATGCTGCGTTCCGCAAGCACGGCGTGCCGGGGCGCACCGTGGGGCGCGGCTCGCTGTTGAAGATTCACTTCGCCGAGCACGACATCCGCGATTATCGCACGGCCTATCTGACCGAGCAGGAAGCGAAGCGGCAGGCGGTGTTCAACACCGGCCTGCTCAATCGCGGTATCCTCTGCGCCGGCTACGGGCTGATGGCGCTGTCGACGCCGATGAGCGATGCCGACATTGAAGCGATTGTCGCCGCCGCCGACGCGGCAATGGCGGAAGTCGCGGCGCAGGCCTGAACCACACGACATCATACAAGCGAGCAAGGCACATCATGACCGCGATCATCGATCCGATCACGCGTTCCGTCGTCCAGCATCGATTGAGTTCGATCGTCGCCGAAATGGGCGAGGCGATGCTGCGCACGTCCTATTCGCAGATTCTCAATTCGAGCCGCGATTTCTCGTTGGCGATCTGCGACACCAAGGGCCGCCTGATTGCGCAGGCCGATCACATTCCGGTGCATGTCGGCGCGCTGCCGTGGGCGGCGCGCGCCATCGAGGAGCGCTTCAGCGACTTCAAGCCCGGCGATGTGCTGCTGCTCAACGATCCCTATCACGGCGGCAGTCATCTGCCCGATCTCACCGCCTTCGTGCCGGTGTTCGACGGCGAGCGGCGAATGTACTGGGCGATCGTGCGTGCGCACCAGAGCGACATCGGCGGCGCGACCCACGGCGGCTACAATCCGACTGCGTCCGAAATTTATCAGGAAGGCCTGCGCGTGCCGCCGCTGTTTCTTTACCGGGCGGGCGAACTGCGCGACGACATCCTCGATCTGCTGGCGCTCAACATCCGCAACCCGCGCGACTTCCGCGGTGATCTTGCCGCCATGGTCGGCGCGGCGCGGCTTGGCGAACGCCGGCTGCTGCGGTTGTTCGACGAATTCGGCGGCGCGACGGTGGAGCGCGCGGTGGATGCCATTCTCGACGCCGCCGAGCAGCAGACCCGCGCGGTGGTCGCGACCTGGAAGGACGGCGTGTTCCATGGCGAAGCCTTCCTCGACGACGACGGCTCCGGCGGCCGCGAGAACATTCGCATCAGTGCCAAGGTGACCAAGCGCGGCGGCGAGGTGGAAGTCGATCTCTCCGACTCCGATCCGCAATCGACCCGCTTCGTCAATTCGTCGCACGCCAACATGCAGGCGGCGGTGGCGATGGCCTTCGCCTATCTGATCGATCCCGACATTCCGAAGAACGACGGTTGCCTGCGCGCGCTGAAGGTGATTGCGAAGCAAGGCACCATCGTCTGGGCCGATCCCGGCCGCCCGGTGACGCTCTGCACCAGCCATCCGTCGAACGAGATCGTCGAAGCCATCGTCAAGGCGCTGTCGGCCTCGTGTCCGGAGCGCGCGATGGCCGGCTGGAGCCGCCGCTTCCGCATCGCCATTCAGGGCGAGGACCCGCGCACCGGCCGCAACTTCATCTGGCATATGTTTCAGGCGCGGCCCGGCGGCGGCGCGTCGTCGCAAGGCGACGGCTGGTCGTCGATCGGCGAGTGGCATACCGTCGGCGGCATCAAGTTCGGCAGTCTCGAAGTCGCGGAGGTGCGCTTTCCGCTGCACTTCCGCCATCACGAATTCCTCGCGGATTCCGGCGGCGACGGCAAACATCGCGGCGGCCTCGGCGTTGCGCTCGATCTGGTGATGGAGACGCAGACAGTCGCGCTCGCCAATACCGCCGGCGAAGGTACACGCCATCGTGCCACCGGGATGCTCGGCGGCGAGGACGGCCAGCCGCATCGCTATCGTCTGATGTCCGAAAGGCGCGCGCCGCGCGTGCTGCGCACCAAGGAAGTCGGCATCGAAATTCGTCCCGGCGACTGGTTCGAGGTTCGTTCGTCCGGCGGCGGCGGCTGGGGCGATCCGGCGGAGCGTTCGGCTGCGGCACGTGCGCGCGACGTTGCGCAGGGACTGGTGAGCGGCAACACGACGAAGGCGGGTGCGTGACGATGTATACGATTGGCGTTGACGTTGGCGGCACCTATACGGACCTCGTTGCCATCGACGAGCACGGGCATACCACCTTCGCGAAATCGCCCTCGACACCGGCGGATCAATCGATCGGCGTGATGGCGGGGCTCGAGGAATTGTCGCGGCGGCTCGGCATGACGCGCGAAGCGATGCTGGCGACGACGACGCGGCTCGTGCACGGCACGACGGTCGCGACCAATGCGCTGCTGGAGCGCAAGGGCGCCAAGGTGGCGCTGATCACCACCGAAGGCCATCGCGACATCATCGAGATGCGCGAGGGCCTGAAGGACAATCGCTACGATCTGCGCTCGCCGCCGCCGGAGCCACTGGTGCCGCGCGAACGGCGCCTCACGGTGCGCGAGCGCATCAAGGCCAACGGCGACGTGCTGATTCCGCTCGACGACGCCTCTGTGAGTGAGGCCATCGCCGCGATCCGCACCTCCGGCGCGCAGTCGGTGGCGATCTGTTTCCTGCATGCCTATCGCAATCCGGCGCACGAAATCGCGATGGCCGAGCGCATCGCGCGCGAACTGCCGGAGGTGAACATCTCCCGCTCCAGCGATGTGCTGCCGCAGATTCTCGAATTCGAACGCTTCTCCACCACGGTGGTGAATGCCTACGTCGCGCCGCCGGTGCGGCGCTATCTCACCAGCCTTGAAGCGCGATTGCGCGAGGCAGGGCTCGCGTCGAGCATCTTCATCATCCTCTCCCACGGCGGCATGGCTCCCATTGAGGAAGCCGCGCGACTTGCGGCGGGCACGGTGCTGTCCGGCCCCGCTGGCGGCATCTCCGGTTGTCAGCGCTGTGCGGAGTTGCTCGGCATTCCCGATCTGGTGCCGTTCGACATGGGCGGCACCTCGACCGACATTTCCCTGATCGCCGGCGGCCGCGCCGCGCTGTCGGCGGCGGGCGCGCTGGCGGGTCAGCGCATCGCGTTGCGCAGCCTCGATATCACCAGCATCGCGGCGGGCGGCGGCTCCATTGCCGACGTCGATGCCGGCGGCAGCTTTCATGTCGGGCCGGAAAGCGCCGGCTCGGTGCCGGGCCCGGCGTGCTACGGCAACGGCGGCACCGACGTCGCCGTCACAGACGCCAACGTCGTGCTGGGTTATCTCGACGCCGACGCCTTCATGGGCGGCAAGCGGCCGCTCGACCGCGCGGCGTCCGATGCCGCGATGGATCGCCTTGCCGCCAAGCTTGGCCTGTCGCGCGATCAAGCCGCCGCCGGCGTGTTTCGCATGATCAACCTGAAGATGGCGGACGGCATCCGCCTCACCACCTTGCGGCGCGGCGTCGATCCGCGGCGCTTCACGCTGCTGTCGTTCGGCGGCGCGGCGGGGCTGCATTGCGTGGAAGTCGCGCGCGAACTCGAGATCAAGCGCATCGTGGTGCCGACCGCAGCGTCGGTGCTGTCGGCATGGGGTATGCTGACCAGCGACCTGCGCTACGAGGTCAGCCGCACCTATCTGGATTCCGGCAAGCGCATTCAGTCATCTGAAGTGCGCGCGTTGTTCGCGGAACTGGAAGCGCAGGCGGCGGGGCGGCTGCGCTCATGGTTCGATGGACCGATGACGATCCAGCGTTCAGCGGAGATGCGCTACGGCGAACAGGTTTTCGAGATCGACGTCCCGCTCGATGGGCTCGACATGGACGATCCCGAACTCGCCGCGCAGATCGAGGAACGCTTCCATCGCCGCCACGAAGATCTCTACACCTACGCTTCGCCGGATCAGGAAGTGGTGTTCGTCAACGCACGCGTCGCGGCCGTCGGCGCGGTCACGCGCGGCAATGACGACGTGAAGCCGTCGCCCGCCAGCGTGCCGCCGCAACCGAAATCGAAACGCAAGGCGTTCTTCGGTGCCTGGCGCGAGGTGCCGGTCTACGCGATGGACGGGCTCGCGCCCGGGCATACGCTCGAAGGCCCGGCGATTATCGAAGCGGAAACGACGACGGTGGTGCTCAACGAAGGCGATCGCGCCGGCGTTAACGATCTCGGCTGGCTGGATATTCGATTGGGGTGAGTGTCACCCTGAGTTCCGATAATTTACTCGCGTCGTCCCCGCGAAGGCAGGGACCCAGACTCCATGTCGCTGATGATACGGGCGGCGTTCCTAATCTTTTCATCGACCGTCATGCGCATCACGATCGCCAGGGGTTATGGGTCCCCGCCTGCGCGGGGACGACGGTTTTCGTGTTGCAGACGCCTATCGCATCCGAACCGGCTGCGGCGCACAGACGTTGATCGATTTCGTCATTGCAAGCGAAGCAATCCAGAAAGCCTCAGGGAAGAATAGATTGTTTTGTCGCTGCGCTCCTCGCAATGACGAAAAGGAAATTTCCCGTCATGGCCGGGCATAGCCGTTCGAAGAACGGCGTCGCTTCGCTCGCCTATGTCCCGGCCATAACGACGTCGCATGAAGCGACGTTGATGTCGCACTTACCCCTCAATCTCCTTGCCCCGGCTTCGGCGAGAAGAACTGCTTCAGCTTGTCCTTGACGCCATCGAATGCTTTCGCATCCGGTGGCGGGTCGCGTTTCTGGGTGATGTTGGGCCATTGCGGTGCGTATTCGGCGTTGAGTTGCAGCCAGCTCTCCAGCCCCGGCGTGGAGTCGGGCGAAATCGCTTCCGCGGGACATTCCGGCTCGCAGACGCCGCAATCGATGCATTCGTCCGGATGGATCACCAGCATGTTCTCGCCTTCGTAGAAGCAGTCCACCGGACAGACTTCGACGCAGTCCATGTACTTGCATTTGATACAGTTGTCGGTGACGACAAACGTCATCGCGGGTCTCCAGTTCGCGCACGACTCGGCAAAGCCGGAATCGGCTTTCGAAACGGATCATGCGTATTCAAAAAGGGGCGCGGTTAATCGCAGTGCGATCACAAGGTGTCGTCGATCTACAGCACGATGCGACGATGCGGAGCGCGTCTCATTTGTGATGGCGCGGCGTATGGATCCTGACAGCGGCTTTCGTGGGTGCCGCATGATCGTTAAAGGACGGCGGCAGCAGCACGGCGCCCACCATATGAACCACGATATGAACGTGATGCAGACAGGATCGGGCGCACCTGTCGAGCAGCAGACGGAGTGTCGATTGCGGCATCGTTACACCACCAAGGCAACGATGATGACGCCGAGTATGGTCCAGACCAGCGAATTGACCAGCATGCGGACCAGATCGCTGTATTCGGATTGCGGTAAACCAAGCGCGTTGCAAGCAAATGTGCCGGGAAAAAGGAACGGCCGTGCAAGTGCTTCGCCGATCGAAGAGGCTCCTGACATCGCTTTTCTCCTCATCTTGATACGGGAGCCACCCTACGCCGTGGGTCAGCTAAAAGCAATATTATAAATATATCTTTTAAAGCATGGCCAGGATGCATTCCCGGAAAGGTGAGAGGCCTGTCGGGTTTTACCGGGAACCGGCGTGGCCGGTCGCCGGTTGATCCGTCCCATCCGCAATACTCCGCAGGCCATCACCGTGATCGATCGAACACCTCAAGACCCCGCCGCGCCGGCCGAGCCCGATGCGCGGCGCATTCCGCACCTCCGCTATCGGACCACGCTCACCGGCCAGCCGGCGCTGGTGACCGGCGCGAATTCCGGCATCGGGAAAGCGATCGCGCTCGGGCTGGCAGCGGCCGGCGCCGACGTCGTCGTCAATTACGTCGTCAATCCCGAAACGGCGGAGGAGGTGGCGCACGCCGTCGAGGGCATGGGCCGGCGGGCGATCGCGCTGAAGGCCGATGTCAGCCGCGAAGACGAGGTGACCGCGATGTTCGCGCGGGCGATCGAGCATTTCGGCACGCTGCATATCGTGGTCAGCAACGCCGGGCTACAACGCGACGCGCCGTTCGCGGAGATGACGCTCGAACAATGGAATACCGTGATCGGCGTCAATCTCACCGGGCAGTTTTTATGCACCCGCGCGGCGGCGCGCGAATTCAAGCGGCGCGGTGTCGTCGAGGACATCTCTCTCGCCGCCGGGAAAATCATCTGCATGAGTTCGGTGCATCAGGAAATCCCGTGGGCAGGGCACGCGAATTACGCGGCGTCGAAAGGCGGCGTGATGCTGCTGATGAAGAGCATCGCGCAGGAGTTGGCGCCGTACCGGATTCGCGTCAACAGCATCGCGCCCGGCGCGATCCAGACGCCGATCAATACCGCCGCGTGGCAGACGCCGGAGGCTTATCGCGATCTGATGACGCTGGTGCCTTACAAGCGGATCGGCGAGCCGGACGATATCGCGCAGGCGGCGGTGTGGCTGGCGTCGGATGCCGCCGATTACGTGACGGGCGCGACGTTGTTTGTCGACGGCGGCATGACGCTCTATCCGGGATTCGCCACCGGCGGATGATCGTCATCGCAGGATGGCCGCGCGATGCAACGCAGCCATGAGCCATGTTTCTTGCACGGGCGAAACCGGATCGGTCATGATGCCGGTGCGGCGGACATCTCGCCGATATTCCGGAGACCTTCATGAATCGCATCACCGGCCGTTCCGCATTCCTGGCTTTGCTCAAGGACGAGGGCATCACCCATCTGTTCGGCAATCCGGGCACCACCGAACTGCCGATCATGCACGCGCTGAAGGATCATCCGGATCTCACTTACGTGATGGCGATGCAGGAGAGCCTCGTGGTTGCCATCGCCGACGGCTACAGCCGCGCCTCGGGGCGGCTGGTGGCCTGCAACGTCCACGTCGCGCCGGGGCTCGGCAACGCCATGGGCTCGCTCTACAACGCGCAATTCACCGGCACGCCGATGATCCTCACCGCCGGCCAGCAGGAGCAGGGCCACGGCCTGATGGAGCCGCTGCTCTATGGGCCGCTGGTGCGGATGGCCGAGCCGCTGGTGAAATGGGCCGTCGAGGTGACGCGTCTGGAAGACCTGCCGCGCATCGTGCGCCGCGCCGCCAAGATCGCCACCACGCCGCCGACCGGGCCGGTGTTCATCTCGCTGCCGGGCGATATTCTCAACGCCGAGGCCGGCATCGAACTAGGCGCGTCGACGCGCGTGGATACGCGGGTGCGGCCGTCGGACGACGCGGTGAGGGCGTTGGCGCAACGGCTGTTGAAGGCCGAGCGGCCGGTGATCATCGTCGGCGACGAGATCGTGAAAAGCGATGCGTTGCAGGAGGCGGCGGATTTCGCAGGCGTGCTCGGCGCGCCGGTCTATCAGCAGTCGGCGCCCTACGGCGCGCATTTCCTCTCCGAGCATCCGTGCTTCATGGGCGCGCTGTCGCGGGTGCAGACGCAGGTGCGCGATCTGTTGTCAGCCTACGATCTCGCCATCGTGCTCGGCGGCGATCCGCTGCGGATGTCGGTGCACAGCGAGGTCGAGCCGCTGCCGGCGAACATGCCGCTGGTGCAGATCGGGCTGGTCGATTGGGACATCGCCAAGAATTTTCCCGCCGAGATCGCGATGAAGGCCGACGTCGGCGAAACGCTGCGCGCAGTGACGCCGGCGCTGGTCGCGGCCGGCGGCGCGGCGTTATCGTCACGCGCCAAGACGAATATCACGGCACTCGCGGCGAAGAACTGGACCGCGCGGCGCGCGCAACTGGTGACGGAAATCACCGCGCGTGGCGACCGCACGCCGATCGATCCGGACTGGCTGGCGTTGCAGGTGGTCGATGCGATGCCGGCGAACGCCATCCTCGTCGATGAAGCATTGACCTCGTCGCGCTACATGCCCGCGTTACGCGCGCATCGCGACCGCTACGGCTATCACGCGCTGGCGTCCGGCGGCATCGGCTGGGGTGTGCCGGCCTCGGTTGGCGTCAGCCTCGCGCAGCCGGGACGGCCGGTGGTGTGCTTCTCCGGCGACGGCAGCGCGATGTATTCGATCCAGGCGCTGTGGACCGGGGCGCGCAACAAGCTGCCGCTCAATGTGGTGATCGTCAACAACGGCGGCTACCGCATCATCAAGCAACGGCTGCTCGCGTTCCACAAGGACGACAATTACGTCGGCATGGATTTCGTCGATCCGCCGGTGGACTTTACCGGCCTCGCGCGTGCGCTCGGCGCCGAAGCCCTGCGCATCGACGATCCGCGCGAATTGAAGTCGAAGCTGACAGACGCCTTCGCACGCCCCGGCACGAAATTGATCGAGGTGATGGTCGATCGCGCGGTGTAATATTTGCCATTGGTTGAAGGTTGGTTTTGTAGACGGACTTTCAACACGAAATCGTCGTCCCCGCGCAGGCGGGGACCCAGACGCCGCAGCGGTTCGGCTCTCTCACCGAGGCGAGTTTATTTGATAACAACGGAAGCCAGGGGTTATGGGTTCCCGCCTGCGCGGGGACGACTCTGCGAGTCGCATCGAAGCTCACGCTCGTCGCAATGACGGCCGATAGGTTTTCGCGGTGTTGAATTCGAAGCCCGCGGATGGACTGCGCCTACCTCCGCCCGAACAGCTTCTCGATATCCGCGAGCTTCAATTCCACATATGTCGGCCGCCCGTGGTTGCACTGGCCGGAATTCGGCGTCGCTTCCATCTCGCGCAACAGCGCGTTCATTTCCTCGGGCTTGAGGATGCGGCCCGAGCGCACCGAGCCATGGCAGGCCATGGTGGCGGCGACGTGCAGCAGCCGCCGCTCCAGCGGCAGCGCTTCGTCCCATTCCGCCATGTGCTCGGCGAGATCGCGCAACAGTCCGGCTGCGTTGGTCTTGCCGAGCAGCGACGGCGTCTCACGCACCGCGACCGCGCCGGGGCCGAAGGATTCGATGGCGAGGCCGAACTGGCCGAGTTCGTCCGCGCGGGCCAACAATTTTTCAACAGTGGCCTCGTCGAGTTCGACGATCTCCGGAATCAGCAGCATCTGCCGCTGCACGCCGTTCTCGGCGAGCGAAGCCTTCAGCCGCTCATAGACGATGCGTTCATGCGCGGCGTGCTGGTCCACCACGATCAGACCGTCGCGGGTCTGCGCGACGATGTAGTTCTCGTGAATCTGCGTGCGCGCCGCGCCGAGCGGACGGTCGAGCAGATCCGGCGCGGGCGTCGCCTCGAAGCGCACGTCGGCGGAGGGCGCGCCGACATCGAAGCCCGGCTGCGCGCGTTCGGCGAACTCCGGTGCGCGATCGTAAGCGAAAGCGGGTGCGGGCGAGGCCGGCGAGCGCCGCCAGTCCCAGTTGGCGGGACGCGGCGAGAACGCCGGGCGGAATGACGACAGCACCGCGCCGTCGCTGTTCGCCGCCGTGCGCTGGCCCTCGCGCGCGAGTCCGTCCTTCAGCGCATGCACGATCAGCGCGCGCACGAGACCTGCGTTGCGGAAGCGCACTTCGGTTTTCGCCGGATGCACGTTGGCGTCGACCTCCTGCGGATCGAGCGTGACGAACAGCGCCAGCACCGGATGGCGGTCGCGCGGCAGATAGTCGGCGTAGGCCGCGCGCACCGCGCCGACGATCAGCTTGTCGCGCACCGGGCGGCCGTTGACGAACAGGTATTGCCCGAGCGCGTTGGCGCGGGTCAGCGACGGCGTCGCTGCGTAGCCCTCGACGCGCACGCCCTCGCGTTCGCTCGCAACCGGTATAGCGGCGGCGCGAAAATCCGCGCCGAGAATGTCGCCGAGCCGTGTCAATTGCCCCGGCGCACCGGGCAGCGCGGCGGCCCATGTCACCGGAGCGCGTTCTTCGCCAGCCAATGTGAAAGCCACGTCGGGCCGCGCCATCGCCAGCCGTCGCACCGCCTCGCGGATCGCCTCGGCCTCGGTGCGGTCGGTCTTGAGAAACTTCAGCCGTGCCGGCGTCGCGTAAAACAGATCGCTGACCTCGACGCGGGTGCCCTGCGTCAGCGCAGCCGGCACGATGTCGGATTTCGCGCCGCCCTCGACACCGAGCGACCATGCGTGAGGCTCGCTCTTGTGCCGCGTGGTGATACTGAGCCGCGCCACCGCGCCGATCGAGGGCAAGGCCTCGCCGCGAAAGCCCAGCGTGCGGATGCGCAGCAGATCCTCGTCGTCGAGTTTCGAGGTGGCGTGGCGGTCCACCGCCAGCGCGAGGTCGGCATGGGTCATGCCGCCGCCGTTGTCGGTGATGCCGATGCGCCGCCGCCCGCCGCCGTCGGTGAAGATGTCGATGCGGGTCGCGCCGGCATCGAGCGCGTTCTCCACCAGTTCCTTCACCACGCTCGCCGGCCGCTCCACCACCTCGCCGGCGGCGATGCGGTTGACGATGGTTTCGGGCAGTTGGCGGACGGGCATCGCGGGTAGGGTTCCGGTCGACTCGGCTGGGAGGCCTAATTTAGGCGCTCACGGCGGCAAATGCATGGGTGGAAAGCCGGATGTCCCGGGTTGATTGCATGCCGGTCGTCCTCGCGCAGGTGGGGACCCATAACCCCTGGCGTTGATTGTGATGGCAGGGCGAGCAACGGGCGCTTTCCGCCTCACCGCTGCTGCGGCGTATGGGTCCCCGCCTGCGCGGGGACGACCAAGAAGAAGCAGTCAAAGACAGCAACAGCTAGTCGTCATACCCCGCCCGCCCGCGCTTCGCCTTCACATCGCTGCGGCGCTTCTTGCCGTCGAGCCGTCGCAGCTTGGAGCCGAGCGTCGGCTTAGTGGCGCGGCGCGGCACCGGGCGGATTGCCGCCTCGCGCAGCATTTCGACCAGCCGGTCGATGGCGTCGGCGCGGTTGCGCTCCTGGGTGCGGAAGCGTTGCGCGTGGATGACGATGACGCCGTCCTTGGTCATGCGCTGTCCGGCGATGCGGATCAGCCGCGCGCGGGTGTCATCGGCAAGCGTCAGCCGGCCCGTGTCGAAGCGCAGTTGCGCGGCGGTGGCAAGCTTGTTGACGTTCTGCCCGCCCGGCCCCGAGGCGCGGACGAAGCCGATCTCGATATCGTCCTCATGAAGCGCGATGTCGCGCGTGATCCGCAGCATTGGGGGCACCTCAACCACTACCGTCATGCCCGGACTTGATCCGGGCATCCATCATTCTTTCACGGAGGATGGATCGCCGGGTCAATAGGCGAGCGGAAGCGACGCCGTTCTTTGAACAGCTATGCCCGGCGATGACGATAACGTCGTGGAGGCGCTTTGCTCAATTCGCCTTCGGTGCCGTCACCGCCGCCGGCTGCGCGGCGGTCTGCGGCGGGCGGCCGACCACGACGGTGACCAGCCCCTTGCCCCACAGCCGCTTGGCGACGCGTTTGGCGTCGGCGAGCGTGACCGCGTCGACCATGGCGTTGCGTTTCTCGATGTAGTCGATGCCGAGATGGTCGAGCTGGAATTGCAGCAGTGCCGACGCCAGTTTCACCGAGGTGTCCATCGCCAGCATCTGCGAGCCCTTGAGGTAGGACTTCGCCTCGTCGAGTTCGGCCTGCGTCGGCCCATCGTCGGCCATCCGCTTCACTTCCTTGTCGATGGTCTCGACGGATGCGTTGGCGCGGTCGGCGCGGGTCGCGGTATTGCCGAGGAACAGCGCCGAGTGCTGCATCCACGACATGTACTGCGCCACCGAATAGGCGAGGCCGCGCTTCTCGCGCACTTCGCGATAGAGCCGCGACGACAATCCGCCACCGCCGAGAATGTGGCTGACGATATAGCCCGCCATGAAATCCGGATCGTTGCGCTTGATGCCGGGACCGCCGAAGATCACCACGGTTTGCGGCACGTCGAGCGGAATGAAATAGTGCTGTGGCGGAGCGGCCGCCGTCACGTCAGGCACAGGCGTCAGATCGGCCTTTGCCGGCAGCGCGCCGAACGTGTCGTCGAGCAGTTTCGCCAGTGTCGCCGCATCGACGTCGCCGACCACCGCGATGGTCAGCGTATCCTTCGCCACCACGCGGCGGGTGTAGTCGCGCAGGTCGTTCGCGGTGATGGTGGGAACGCTTTCCAGGGTGCCGTTGCTCGGTCGCCCGTAAGGATGATCGCCGAACTCGACCGCCATGAATTTGTGGCCGGCGAGCGAACCGGGATCGGTGCTCTCGCGGCGCAGGCCGGACATGATCTGCGCGCGCATGCGTTCGATGTCGGGCGCATCGAAGCGCGGCGCGGTCAGCGACAGCCGCAACAGGCCGAACGCTTCGTTGCGGTCGTCTTTCAGCATCTTCAGCGAGCCGCGCAACTGGTCGCGCGTGGCGTTGAAACTCAGCTCGATGGCGCGGCGGTCGAGCCGCTCGTGGAACGCGCTGGAGTCGAGATCGCCGGCGCCTTCGTCGAGCAGGCTCGCCACCAGCGTGGCGACGCCCGGCTTGGCGGCGGGGTCCTGGCTGGTGCCGCCGTTGAAGGCGTATTGCATGGCGATCACCGGCACGGTGGCGTCCTGCACGAACCACACGGAAATGCCGCCGGGCGTTACCAGATGCTGGATCTTGGTGGTGGCCTGCGAGGCCGACGGCCAGCAGGCGACGACGGCGAGCGTCAGCGCCGTCAGCATCGTCGCGGTCATGCGCATCGTGCGATCGATCACGGTCATGACCGCTTCCCTTCGCTCTTGTCGCCCTTTTGGCCCGTGCCATCCTTGGCGGTCGCGCTCTGGGGCGTGGTGTCCTTGATCAGGTAGCCGGTCACGGATCGGTTGGGCTCGAGCCATGTCCGCGCCGCCTCGCGCACCTGTTCGGCGGTGACGGCACGCACGCGGTCCGGCCAGCTTCGCAGGTCATTGACGGTAAGGCCGACGGTGAGCGCCGCGCCGTACCAGCGCGCCAACGTCGCCTGGCTGTCCTGGGCGTAGATCGCCTGCGCCACCAGTTGCGTCTTGGCACGCTCGAGGTTTTCCGCCGACACGGTGTCCTGCTTCAGTTTGGCGATGACCTCGTCGATGGCCTTGTCGACTTGCGCGAAATCGACGCCGGGCTTCGGCGCCGCCGCCACCATGAACTGGGTCGGATCGACCGCGGTGCCCTGATAGCCGGCGTTGGCGCTGACAGCGAGCGATTGATCCACCACCAGCGCGCGATAGAGATAGGAGTTGCTGCCGGAGCCGAGCAATTGCGCCAGCACTTCCAGCGCGGCGGTCTGTTCCGGCGATGCGGTGACGGCCGACGGCACGAGATAATAACGTTTCAGGATCGGCTGTTCGACGCGCGGATCGGCCAGGGTGACGGTGCGCGGCGCGGCCGGCACCGGCTCCTGCGGCCGGATGCGATGCGGCGCGATCGACGGCTGCGCCGGGATCGGCCCGTAGGTCTTTTCCGCCAGCTTGCGCACATCGGCGGCGTCGACATCGCCGGCGATGATCAGCGTCGCGTTGTTGGGCGCGTAGAAGCGGCGATAGAAAGCGAGTGCGTCCTCGCGGTTGAGCTTTTCGATCTCATGATGCCAGCCGATCACCGGGCGGCCATACGGATGATTGAGATAGAGTGCGGCCATGATCTGTTCGGTGAGCCGCGCGTCGGGGTTGTTGGCGACGCGCATGTTGTATTCCTCGAGCACCACGTCGCGCTCGGGCAGCACGTTCTCGTCCTTCAGCACCAGGCCGGTCATGCGGTCGGCTTCGAATTCCATCATGCGGCCGAGCTGGTCGCGCGGCACACGCTGGAAGTAACCCGTGTAGTCGGTCGAGGTGAAGGCGTTCTCGTTGCCGCCGACCTTGAGCACGGTCTGCGAGAATTCGCCGGCCGGATGTTTCGCGGTGCCCTTGAACATCAGATGCTCAAGGAAATGCGCGAGCCCGGATTTGCCCGGCGTCTCGTCGGCGGAGCCGACCTTGTACCAGATCATCTGGGTGACGACCGGCGTGCGGTGATCGGGGATCACCACCACCTGCAAGCCGTTGCCGAGCGTGAAGGTGGTGGGCGGCGCGGAGGTGTCGGTCTGGGCGAGGAGGGCGCGCGGCGCAAGCAGCGTCAGCAGCATGGCCGCCGCCGCGACGTATTGGGCGGCGCGTTTGTGCATTGATGTCATGAAGAGTGCCGATCGCGATGAAGCATCATGAGGTCGCAGCCTGTCCGTGTGTGAGCAAGGCGGAGAAAGCGTCTTCGAACGTCGTGAATAGCAGGTCGCGCGTCGAAAACGCGTTAAATTAAAGTCATGAAGCTTGAGTTCGGGTTCGATCAGAACGGCGAAGCTCCACGATCCGATAGCATCGCGGCATCCGATATGGCGTCAAGAGACCGCTGTGTGGTGAAGATCAAATCCGCTTCACCGGGCTGTGGCAGCATCGCAAATTGTAGTGAGGATCGCGCCACGCCGCGCGGCTATTTGCGTTCCTTGCCGGTCATGATGTCGTAACCGCTCTGATTGAGCGGCTGCTTCGGGCCGGTACCGTAGGCATAATCCGACGACGGCGTCTGATAGCCCGGCGGTGGCTGGGTCAGCTTCTCGCGCTCCGGCTCGCCGGTGAAGGGCGCGCTCTCGGTCTTGGTGCCGAACATCGAGCCGAAGATGTTGCCCTTGAAGCCGAGTTGCGACGGGCTCAGCATCGGGCTGTTGGTGACGCCCGGCTGGAGTGGTTCGGTGGCGGCGACGTGCTTGGTCTTGCCGACTGCGAGTTCTGCCGGCGTCAGCGGGCGCGCACCGTCGGGACCCATGACGCGCTTCTTCTCCGCGGCGCGAATGCGCCTGCGCTCCGCCGCTTCGGCATCCTTCGGCCAGTTCGCCGGCGCTTCCGCCGCGGCGGACTGCGGCGGCGGCAGGTCGATCTTGGGCGGGATCACCAGCGGCGACCGCTCACGATAGTCGATTCCGGAATCGCTGCCGTCGGTGGCGCCGATGCCGGTCATGATGTTCTTGATGATCTTTTGCTCGAACGTCGGCTCGTCGTCGTCCGAATCCTGGGCGTGCGCCACGCCGGCGACGATCACCATGCCGACGCCGAGCGCGGCCGCGCCGATCCGCAGGGCGCGGGACAGACGGGTCGGCGCGATCCTCGGGTCGAGGGAATCGGGCATGGTCCAGCGGCTTGTTCCGGCTTTGCGCATCGCGAGAATCCTGTTCACATCTGCTTCGATCGGTCCGGTCGCGCGCTTCGCGCTGCTTCCGGACGCGAATGTCCGCAAGTGTCTCGACCGGTCAAATCGGTTCATGCGTTCCGGCAACACCTATCGGCTGGCATCAGGGCGCTTTTACGGCGTCGGGCCCGCGGAAGGAGTCATACAGCAGCGCGGCGACGCCGACAACGATGGCCGCGTCGGCGATGTTAAATACATACCAATTCAGGGTTTTTCCGCCCCATTGGATATGGAACAGGGCGAAATCGACCACCGCCCCGTAGGCCGCGCGATCGATGGCGTTGCCGATCGCGCCGCCGATGATCAGGCCGAGACCGATGGTCGCAAGCCGGGTTTTCGAGCGCGCCATCCAGATCGCCAGCGCGATCACCGCGATCACCTTGAAGCCGAGCAGCACCGCCGCGCCGACCGGGCCATCCTGCTGGAACCAGCCGTAGCTGATGCCGGTGTTCCAGGCCAGCACGAGGTCGAAGAACGGCGTCACCGCGACCGCGCCCCGGCGGCCCAGCTCGAACACGAACAACAGCCACAGCTTGGTCGCCTGATCGAGCACCAGCGCGATGACGGCTGCGACGATGCCGGCGCGGAGTGGGGTCATCGGTTGCCGTCCGCCTCTGAACTTGCCCCAACATGCAGAGTCGTCCCCGCGAAGGCGGGGACCCAGACGCCGTGTCGCTGCGATTTGGCCGGAGCGGTCAACATAGGTGGGGAGTGAGCCTTTCTATCGATAGGCCAGGGTTATGGGTCCCCGCCTTCGCGGGGACGACCAACGTAAGTTATGGGTTACACCGTCACCCCCAGCGCCTTCCATTCGCGTAGCGCTTGCGCGTCGCGCGGGGTGACGTCGGGATACTCCCCGTCCTCACCGACTTCCGGCGAAATCTTCCACGAGCGGGCGCATTTGGTGCCGACCGCCTTCTCGACCACCACCGCGACGCCCTCGACCGCCGGCAGGCGGAACGCCTCGGTCGGCGCCTCGCCCTCGCGCACCTCGTAGTTCGAAGTGATGCAGACTTCGGCCAGGTCGGTCTCGAACAACGTGGCCAGCATCGCGCGGTCGGCGACGTAGATGACCGGCGAGGCTTCGAGCGACGAGCCGATGCGCTTGGCGGCGCGTTCCAGCTCCAGAGCGCCGGTGACGACGCGGCGGACGTCGCGAATCGTCTGCCACTTTTTCGCCAGCGTATCGTCACGGTATTGCTGCAAGAGTCCCGGGAACAAAGTCAGGTGTACCGAGGGCTCCGCATTCGGCTTGTAAAGCTGCCACGCTTCCTCCGCGGTGAACGACAAAGCCGGCGCGAGCCACTTCAAAATCGCGTCGCAAAGGATATCGATCACCGTCAACGCCGCCTTGCGCGCATTCGACGACGGCGGATCGCAATACAGCGTGTCCTTGCGGATATCGAAGTAGAACGCCGACAGTTCGGAGTTCATGAAGGTCGCGAGAGACGCGATCACCGTCTTGTAGTCGAACGCGGCATAGGCCTTGCGCACCACTTCGTCCTGCTCGGCGAGTTCGTGCAGCATCAGCCGTTCGAGCTCGGGCATATCAGCGAGCGCGACCGCGTCCTCGGGCTTGAAGTGATGCAAGGTGCCCAGCATCCAGCGAATGGTGTTGCGCAGCTTGCGATAGGTCTCGATGGTGTTCTTGAGAATCTCCGGACCGATGCGCTGATCGTCGGCGTAGTCGGTGGCGCACACCCACAGCCGCAGGATATCCGCGCCGGATTGCGCGATCACCTTCTGCGGCTCGACGGTGTTGCCGAGCGACTTCGACATCTTGCGGCCGTTCTCGTCCAGCGTGAAGCCGTGCGTCAGCACCACGTCATAGGGTGCGCGGCCGCGGGTGCCGCAGCTTTCCAGCAGCGACGAGTGAAACCAACCGCGATGTTGATCGCTGCCCTCGAGATACATCACCGAGTCCTGACCGCCGTCGACCTTGCGCTTGATGCCGGCAAGACCGGGGAAGTGCGCCGGGTCTTCCAGCACGAATGCGTGGGTCGAACCGGAGTCGAACCAGACGTCGAGAATGTCGTCGACCTTGTGCCAGTCTTCGTTGGCGCGCGAACCAAGAAAGCGATCGCGCGCGCCTTCCATGTACCAGGCGTCGGCACCTTCCTTCTCGAATGCTTCACCGATGCGCGCGTTGACGGCATCGTCGATCAGCACTTCGGCGGAGCCGTCGCCCTTCTCGCGCACGAACACCGCGATCGGCACGCCCCACGCGCGCTGCCGCGAGATCACCCAGTCGGGACGCCCGGCGATCATGCCGGTGATGCGGTTCTGGCCCTGCGGCGGCACCCATTGCGTGACGCTGATGGCCTGCAATGCGCGGGCGCGCAGCGTGTCGTTTGGCTTCGCCTTGCCATGATCGGCGATGTCTTTATCCATCGCGATGAACCACTGCGGCGTGTTGCGGAAGATCACCGGCTTCTTCGAACGCCACGAATGCGGATACTGATGCTTCAGGCGGCCGCGCGCGAGTAACAGCCCGCGTTCGATCAGGGCCTTGATAACAGCTTCGTTGGCGTCGCCCTTCTCGCCCTTGTCGGTGAGCACGCGCTTGCCTTCGAAGCCGGGTGCCTGCGCGGTCAGCGCGCTGTTCTCGTCGACAGTGTAGGGGATCGTCGTCGAGATGCCACGGGCCTCGAGATCACGCGCACTCGCGGTCCAGATGTCGAAGTCCTCGCGGCCGTGGCTCGGCGCGGTATGGACGAAGCCGGTGCCGGTGTCGTCGGTGACGTGGTCGCCATCGAGCAGCGGCACGGTGAACTGATAGCCGCCGTTAAGCCCTTTCAACGGATGCGCGCATTCGATCGCATCCATGGTGTCGGCAGGAATGTCGCGCACCTTCTCGTAAGCGGTAACGCGCGCTTGCTTGAACACGTCTTCCGCGAGCTTGTCGGCGAGGATCAGCATGTCGCCGGTCTTCGCCCAGTTGTCGGCGGGCGCATCGGTGACCTTGTAAAGTCCGTAGCCGATCTTCGACGAGAAGCTGATGGCGCGGTTGCCGGGCAGCGTCCATGGCGTCGTGGTCCAGATCACGACGTTGGCATTGGCGAGTGCGCCGTGCGCGGGCGAGGTGACCGGAAACTTCACCCACACTGTATCGGAAGTGTGGTCTTCGTATTCGACCTCGGCTTCGGCCAGCGCGGTCTTCTCGACCACGCTCCACATCACCGGCTTGGAGCCGCGATAGAGCGTGCCGTTGGTGGCGAACTTCATCAGTTCGCGCGCGATCTGCGCTTCGGCGAAGTAATCCATGGTGGCGTAGCGGCCGTCCCAGTCGCCGATGATGCCGAGCCGCTTGAATTCCTCGCGCTGGATGTCGAGCCACCTGTTGGCATAGGCGCGGCATTCCTTGCGGAACGCCACCATCGCGGCGGAGTCCTTGAAGTTCGGCTTCTGCTTGCCCTTGGAGCGGTAGTTCTCTTCCTCGATCTTCCATTCGATCGGAAGGCCATGGCAGTCCCAGCCTGGCACGTAGTTGGAATCATGGCCGAGCATCTGCTGGCTCTTGGTCACCACGTCCTTGAGGATCTTGTTGAGCGCATGACCGATATGGATGTTGCCGTTGGCGTAAGGCGGGCCGTCATGCAGCACGAACTTCGCGCGGCCCTTCGCACTCTCGCGCAGCTTGCCGTAGAGGTTGATCTCGTTCCAGCGCTTGAGGATATCCGGCTCGCGCTGCGGCAGGCCGGCGCGCATCGGAAATTCGGTCTGCGGCAGGAACAAAGTCTTGGAGTAGTCGGGCCCGTCGGATTTCGGGGCAGCGGATTTTTGCGGCTTGTCGGACATGAGACTCTGGCTTGGCTAAATGGCGCGGACGTGCGGTAACGACATCAATCCCGGTCTTGCGCCGAGCAGAGCTCAGGCGGAAGCCGGGCCGATAATGATTATGGTGCACCGCGCCAACATGGCGCTTTCCATAGCAGGCGGCGACGGGAACGCAAAGGCCGTGATCGCGGCAGGGTTTATGCCGACTTTGCGCCGGCGATGCGGCGGCCCGGATTGCCCGCCACGGTTGCTCCGGCTTCGACGTTGCGGGTGACCACGCTGCCGGCGCCGATCACCGCGCCGTCACCGATGGAAACGCCCGGCAGGATGATCGCGCCGCCGCCGATCCAGACATCGCGGCCGATCTGGACGGGGCGACCGAATTCGACGCCCGAGCGGCGGGTGGCGGCATCGCGCGGATGATCAGCGGCGTAGATCTGCACCGCCGGGCCGATCTGGGTGCGGTCGCCGATCGTCACCGCGACGACATCGAGGATCACGCAGTTGAAGTTGAGGAAGACGCCGTCGCCGAGACGGATGTTGCTGCCGTAGTCGCAGAAGAATGGCGGTCGGATGGTGACGTTCTCACCGAGCTGCGGAATGCGTTCGGCGAGAAGGGCGCGCAACACCTCCGGTGACGATCCCGCCGCCGTATTGTAGCGCGCGAGCCAGCGCGCCGTTTCGGCCTGATCCGCGATGATGTCGGGATCGTCCGGCCGATACAATTCGCCGGCCAACATCTTCTGCTTTTCGCTTCTGCTCAGCCGATCGCTCCCAGTTTCGGAAAAGCATTCGGAGCGGCAGCGAGCGCGGCACGCGCCTTGACGCTGTCGTCATCCATCTGGCGGATCAGAGCATCGATGCCGTCGAACTTCAACTCGTCGCGGATGTAGGCGATGAAAGCGACGTCCAGCGTTTTGCCGTAGAGGTCGCCCTTGAAATCGAACAGGAAGATTTCCAAGAGTGGCGCACCGTTGTCGAAGGTCGGGCGGCGGCCGAAGCTGGCGACGCCGTCATAAAGGCGGCCATCGAGATTGACGCGCACCGCATAGATGCCGTGACGCAGGCCGCAATGCGGATCAAGGCGGATGTTTGCGGTTGGGTAACCAAGATCGCGTCCACGCTTTTCGCCGTGGATCACCTCGCCGCTGATGAACCAGGGACCGTCGAGCATCTCGGTTGCCTCGGCGATCTGGCCTTCCGCAAGCGCCATGCGGATGGCGGTGGAGGACACCGGCCGCTCGTCAATATCGATATGGGACTGCACGTGCACCTCGATACCGAGGCGCTTCGCTTCGCTTTGCAACAGTGCCGGCGAGCCGACACGGCCTTTGCCGAAATGGAAGTCGTAGCCGATCGAAATCCCGCTGATGCCGAGCCGGCCGATCAGTTCCTTGTCGATGAAGTCCTGCGCGCTGGTGCCGGCGCGCGCGGCGTTGAAGGTCATGATCACGGCGCCGTCGAGGCCGGCCCCAGCCAGCAGGCGCAGCTTGCCGGTCTCGTCGGTGAGGCGAAATTGCGGGGTGTGCGGGCTGAAGAAACTGCGCGGATGCGGTTCGAACGTCACGGCGAGGGCAGGGCGGCCGAGCCGTTTTGCCATGTCCACCGCAGCCCCGATCACGGCGCGATGGCCGCGATGAACGCCGTCGAAATTACCCATGGCCACCACTGCGCCTTTGGGAATGGCGGTTGCCGGCGTCTGGTCGCGGATGATGGAAAAGCTGGAAGACATTGATGAATTCAAGATTTGGGCGGGTTGACGATCGAAGTGAGGTCTGGCCGTGTTTGAGTCAAGCCCGACTCTATCGATTAAAACCGTCGACGCGGCGGTTGCAATCGGTACTTTTCGCGCTCGCCGATTAACGCGCTGTTTAAGCCGGAATGGTAACAGTCAGCGCTGGTTGGGGACAAACGGGGCTCGCCGTCACCGTTTGTCACGCGTCGGTCAGATGTGAGGCAGGAGCTCAATATGGCGGTTGATCTATCGATGCCGGTTCTGGTGGTGGACGACTACAACACCATGATCCGCATTATCCGCAATCTTCTCAAGCAATTAGGCTTCCAGAACATCGACGACGCAAGCGACGGATCGGCGGCTCTCGCCAAGATGCGTGGCAAGAAGTACGGGCTGGTGATCTCCGACTGGAACATGGAGCCGATGACCGGCTATGACCTGCTCAAGGAAGTCCGGGCCGACCCCAATTTCGCGACCACGCCCTTCATCATGATCACGGCGGAATCCAAGACTGAGAATGTGATCGCGGCGAAGAAGGCCGGGGTCAACAACTACATCGTCAAGCCGTTCAACGCGGCGACCTTGAAGACCAAGATCGAGGCGGTGTTTCCGGATATCGTGCCAGCGTGAGCGCGGCTGCGATTTCAGCACTTGTTGTTGTCATGGCCGGCGGACATAGCCGTTCGAAGCACGGCGTCGCTTCCGCTCGCCTATGTTCCGGCCATCCACGTCTTTAACGACAAGCGTGGGTACGCGATGGACGTTCTTACCAGTGCAGTTCGCGCGTCAGCGCCAACGGTGGATGCCCGAACAGTTCCTTGACGGCTGCCGCATCCAACGCGTCGACGCCCTGGAATTCGCCGGCATGAATGCCGCGCGTAACAAACAGCAAGTTGATCCCGAAGCCGTGGGCGCCGGTGAGATCGGTGCGAACGGAATCGCCGATCGCCAGCACGCGGCGGAGCGGGATTTTCGCCCCACGCCGCGCCTCCGCGATCGACATCGCACGCTCGTAGATCGGCCGATGCGGCTTGCCGTAGAAGATCACCTCGCCACCCAGCTCACGGTATAGCTCGGCGATGGCGCCGGCGCAGTAGATCAACCGGTCGCCGCGCTCGACGACGATATCGGGGTTGGCGCAGATTAGCGGCAGATTTCGCGCGCGCGCCTGCTCCATCATGGCGCGATAGTCTTCGGGCGTTTCGGTCTCGTCGTCAAACGGGCCGGTGCAGACGATGTAATCGGCGCTTTCGATCGGCGCAAACGCCGCTTCCAGCCCACGATAAATCGAGTTGTCGCGTTCCGGGCCGAGCCAGAACATGGTCTTGCCGGGGTGGTCGGCGACAAAGTGACGGGTCAGGTCGCCCGAGCTGACGATGGCGTCATAGGTCTCGTCGGCGACGCCGAGCTTGCGCAGTTGCCGCTGCACGGAATCCGCCGGGCGTGGCGCATTGGTAATCAGCACCACGGTGCCGCCGCGCTGACGGAAGGTGTGAAGGGCCTCGCAGGCTTCGGGAAAGGCTTCCAACCCGTTGTGAACCACGCCCCAGATGTCGCTGAGCAAAACGTCGACATCGGCCACGAGGTCGCGCATGTTCTCGATGAAACGCAGGCTCGTCATGGATGATGCCGCTGCCGATCAGTGAGGGCGCACGGCGCGCCGCGCAAGTGCGGCATTGCCGCTGGCGCGCGGCGGATCGACCCGTCGGGGTTCGATTTTGGGAGCAACAACGGGGACCTCTTGCTTTGACTTGCCCGGCAACGCCGGAGAGGAGGGATCGCCTTGGGAGGCAGTTGCCGTCTCGGGCCGCAGCGGCTTCGGCGCCGCGAAGAGAAAACCTTGCCCGAAGCGGACATTGTAGTCCAGCAGATCGACGACGGCGCGCTCGCCTTCGATGCGCTCGGCGATCAGGTCGATGCCGAAGCGCCCCAGCAAATCCGACAGGTCGGCGGCGTGAATATCGGCGCCAGCCCCTTGCTTCTGGTCCAGCAGCAGCCCCGCCGAAACCTTGATGAAGCGCACGCCGCGATCGGCCAGTTCGCGCGGCTCGATGCGCAGATCCTCGACATGATCGAGCGAGAAGCGGTAACCACGCTGCGCCAGCGCCGCCAGATGTTCGCGCTCCGCCGGGCCGAAGTGGTTGAATGCATTCTGTTTGAATTCAAGCACGAAAGACGCAGCGACGGCACGATTTGCGTCGAGAAAATCGAGGCATTGCGCGAAACTGGCCGGGTCGGCAAGCGTCGCGGGCGCGATGTTGCAGAACACGCCGACATCCTTGTTGCGCACCATCAGGCGGCGTAGCACCTGGACACTGCGCAGGATCACGCTGTGGTCGATGCGGCCCATCAGCCCGGCGGCTTCGGCGGGCATGATGAAATCTTCGGCCGCGATGATCTTCTCATTCTGGTCGCGCAGCCGGGTCACCGCTTCGTAAAAGCGCACCTTGCGCTGCGGTAACGTGACGATGGGTTGCAGATAGATGTCGATGCGATTGGCGTCGATCGCGTCCCTGATAGTGTCGATCAGCGCATCGTCATTGGTGGTTTGCGGCGCATCGATGTCGAGGTAATCGTCGTTTTTAGCGACGACGAATTGAGGCGTGGCCTGATGCGACGGCGCGGTTGCGGATCCGGCCGGAGCGGACGGCGCAACAGTCACCTGCGGGCGTGGAACCGCTTGTGCCGGCTCGGTGAACATACCCTCAGCGAGTTGGTCGTCATGAACCGCGACCGCCTCCGCCAACTGATTGACCAATCCGCCCAACTCGCTGATTTCGTCGTGCATCGCCTTGAAGCGATCCTGTGAGGTCGAGGTGGCTGAGACCAAACGGCCTTCGATGGCGCTCAGCCGGCGCCCGAACTCGCCGACTTGCCGCGCCAGATCGGCGGTGCCTTGGGAGAGATCGGAAATCTGGCTGCCGATCTTCGGCCGGTCGCCAAGTCGCATCGAGACCGCGTTGTAGAGGATCATGAAGGTCAGCGCGGCGAGCGCGACGATGGCGGACTGCGAGCCATCGATCCCGGCAACGGCATAAAGGACAAGGCCGAGCGACGCGGCGATCAGGGCCATGCAGATGGCGACAAAAATCGTGGATGCCCGAATCATGCTCCGTGTGTCTTTCCCGGCGCGCCAGCGGCCATGGTCATAGAGCCGCCGACCGGATCATCAGGTCACGACTCATTTCTACCATTAGACCTGATTCGAGCACACGTCTTGCGGGTGATTCGGAACCCGCAAGCTCTCCACAACGCAGTTCCGGAAAGCGGCCTAGAGATTCGAAGTAACATCAGGAGGGTTCCGCCGACGGGTAAGCCGGCGGAACCGGGAGAGCGATCAAGCGACAGCGCGGATGATCTTGGCGACCTTCTCGATGATCTCGCCGACCTGGGCTTCGCTGACGATCAGCGGCGGGGTCAGCGCGATGGTATCGCCGGCGACGCGGACCATGATGTCGTTGTCATGGAAACCGTTTTGCAAGGCTTCGAAGCCGCGCTTGCCCGGGCCTTCCTTGTTCGGCGACAGCTCAATGCCGGCGGTGAGGCCGACGGTGCGGATGTCGACGACGTTCGGCTCGTTGCGCAGGCTCATCACCGCGTCGGCGAATTTCGGCTCGAGCTTGTTGGCGCGCTCGAACAGCTTTTCGTCGCGGTAGATGTCCAGCGTCGCGAGGCCCGCCGCGCAGGCCAGCGGATGTGCCGAGTAGGTATAGCCGTGGCACAGTTCGATGACGTGCTCGGGACCGGTCATGAACGTTTCGTAGATGGTGTCGCGCACGATCACGCCGCCCATTGGCGCCGCGCCGTTGGTGACGCCCTTCGCGAACGTGATCATGTCCGGCAGTACGCCGTAGCGTTCGGCGGCGAAGGCGAAGCCGAGGCGGCCGAAGCCGGTGATGACTTCGTCGAAGATCAGCAGGATGCCGTGTTTCTGGGTGATCTCGCGCAGGCGCTTAAGATAGCCCTTCGGCGCAGGGATCACGCCGGTCGATCCGGCCATTGGCTCGACGATGACGGCGGCAATGGTATTGGCGCCGTGCAGGTTGACGAGGCGCTCCAGTTCATCGGCAAGGTCTGCGCCCCATTCCGGTTCGCCCTTGCTGAAGGCCTGCTTGTCGCGATTGTAGGTGGATTGCAGATGGTCGACGCCGGTGAGTAGCGTGCCGAACATCTTGCGGTTGCCGACGATGCCGCCGACCGAGGTGCCGCCGAAGCCGACGCCGTGATAGCCGCGCTCGCGGCCGATCAGGCGGCAGCGTCCGCCCTGTCCGTTGATCTGGTGATAGGCCAGCGCGATCTTCAGCGCGGTATCGGCCGCTTCCGACCCGGAGTTGCAGAAGAAGACCTGCTCGAGACCCTTCGGCGCCAGTTCAGCAATGCGGCTGGCGAGTTCGAAAGCCTGCGGAATGCCGAACTGGAACGGCGGCGCGTAGTCGAGCGCTTCGGCTTGCTTGCCGATCGCCGCGGCGATTTCCTTGCGGCCGTGGCCGGCATTGCTGCACCACATGCCGGCGGCGGCGTCGATCACCTGACGGCCGTCGGTGGTGATGTAGTGCATGTCCTTGGCGCCGGCGAGCAGCCGAGGAGCCTTCTTGAACGCGCGGTTTGCGGTGAACGGCATCCAGAATGCGGCGAGATCGTTGGGGACATTCACGCTGCGCTGGTTTGGGCTCTTGTCTAACATGGGGTCCCTCTGCTGCTTGTCGGCGGGTTGTTGACTGCGCCCAACCTAGATCGTTTTGACCGCGAGTGGAAACGTGGCAACGCCGCAGAGCAGGTATTTTTGTCGCGGTGAACACGGCTCTGCGAGGTGCCACGCATCAGGAGAACTTACGCAGTTCTCCTGATGCGTGGATCGGGATATACAACCTGAAATTGAGGATATTGGATATAAATACAATTAACGGTTGTATGATTGAGTGGGCCCATGACATGGCTCACTTATCTGTTCCTTCGTTTCACCCGCTGTCGCAATGCGGCATCCGCGGTCGAATTCGCCATCCTCGTGCCGGTGTTTCTGATGCTGGTGTTCGGCATCATCGTGTTCGGTTCGTACCTGGCGATGGTGCATGGCGTTCAGCAACTGGCGGCGGAGGCGGCGCGGCGCTCGATTGCCGGCCTGAACAACACCGAACGCGCAAGCCTCGCCGCCGGCTATGTCGGCGCCAATGCCGGTTCCTACCCGTTGCTCGCCGCGGATCGCTTGACAGTGGCCAGCGCCACGTCCGGCAGCAATGTCTTCGTGGTCACCGTCGACTACGACGCCTCGCAAAGCTTCATCTACGCGCTGCCGACATTCGTGCCGATGCCGCCGTCGCGGATCGAGCGTTCGGCGGCAATCCCCTTCGGCGGATTTTAACGGAGGAGACTGGCAATGCCGAACCTGCTGCACCGTTTCTGTGCTGACCGCCAAGGCAACATCGCCATCATGGGCGCGGGTTGCATGATGCTGGTGGTAGGTTGCGCCGCGCTCGGTGTCGATGTCGGCAGCATTTTCACCGATCGACGGAAGACCCAAAGCGCCGCCGATCTTGCTGCGATTGTCGCCGCCAGCAATTTGTCGAAGGCAGAGAGCGCGGCGCGAGCAACCGTGGTGGACAATGCCTACCCGGCAGACGCGCTGCTGTCGGTCGAACTCGGCTCCTATACGCCATCGGCGGCGCTGGCTCCACAGGCGCGCTTCGTGACACCGGCGAACGGCATCGCCAATGCCGCGCGGGTGACGGTGCGCACACAGACGCCGCTATTCTTCGCGCGGGTGTTTACGGGGGCGGATCAATACACCATCACCACCACAGCGACGGCGGCGAGCACGGCGGTGGCATCGTTCGCTATCGGATCGCGGCTCTTGGCGCTCGATGGCGGGTTGCTCAACGGCGTGCTCGGTAGCCTGTTGGGAACGTCGCTGTCGCTCTCGGTGATGGATTATCGGGCGTTGGCCGACGCAAAGATCGACGCGCTGGATTTCCTCTCGGCTTTGGCGACCAAGGCGAACCTGACGGCGGCAACTTACGCCGATGTGCTCGATAGCAACGTTAAAATCGGCGACGTAGTCAGCGCTTTGCTGACGGCGCAGCAGGCGGCGGGCGGCGTCAATGCCGCGACCAGCGCGTTGCAGCAGGTATCATTGGCGCTGGCGGGTATCACCACGAAGATCGCACCGGGCAAGCTGATCGATCTCGGTCCGTACCGCGATCTCTCGACCGGGCAGAAGCCGCAAGCCGGCGTGAGCCTCTCCGCGCTCGATGTCCTGAATGCGGCCGCCAATGTCGCCAACGGCGCGCATCAGGTCGCGGCAGGTGCGAATCTCAATCTGCCCGGCATCGCCAGCGTGTCGCTGACGGCGACGGTCGGAGAGCAGCCGCAAGGATCGAGCTGGATCACCGTCGGCACGCAAGGCGCCAGCGTGCATACCGCGCAGACGCGGGTGTTGCTGCTGGTGAAATTGCTCGGCACCGGCAGCGTATCGGCCGTGAATCTGCCGATCTACGTCGAGGTGGCGTCCGGCACCGCGACTCTCGACGCGGTGAGTTGTGGCTATCCCGATGTCAGCAGTTCGACGGTGCAGCTCGGCGTGACGCCGGGCATCGTCGATGCATGGATCGGCAATGTCTCGGTTGCGGACCTGAACAATTTCACCAGCAAGCCCAACCCCGGGCCGGCGACGCTGGTGGATCTCGGTGCGATCAAGGTCAGCGGCAAGGCCCATGCCGGCATCGGCAATACCGCGCCGACGCCGGTGACGTTCAGCTATGCCGACATTCAGGCGATGACCAAGAAAACGGTCACCACTACCAATTTCACGCAATCCTTGACTGGCAGCCTGCTCGGCGATCTGTCGCTCAACGTGCAAGTCGGGCCGCTTGGCCTGCCGATTCCCGGCCTCGGCGGGCTGGTTAGAGGCATCATCGGAGGTGCTACCGGCTCGATCGACCAGTTGCTGGCACAGGTGCTGGCGACGCTCGGCGTCGGGATCGGACAGGCCGACGTCTGGGTCACCGGCGTGCGCTGCGACCGCGCCGTGCTGGTGAATTGACGTTTTTCTCCGGTACGTCATGGCCGGGCTCGACCCGACCATCCATCCGCTTTGAAAAGCACTTGCGAGAATGATGAATACGCGGGTCGAGCCCGCGTATGACGCCAAACCAGCTTGCCGCCCCGTGCTTGCACTGGTACCACCCGCGCCATGGCTGACAAACCGAAAAAACCGCAAAAACTCCGCGCCCGCCTGCCGCGCGGGCTGGTGGATCGCACCGCGTCCGAGATCGCCGCGACCCGGCGTATGACCGAGGTGATCCGCGAGGTCTATGAGCGCTACGGCTTCGAGCCGGTGGAAACACCGGCGATGGAATATACCGACGCGCTCGGCAAGTTCCTGCCGGATCAGGATCGGCCGAACGAGGGCGTGTTCTCGTTTCAGGACGACGACGAGCAGTGGATATCGCTGCGCTACGATCTCACCGCGCCGCTCGCCCGCTATGTCGCGGAGAATTTCGACGCGCTGCCGAAGCCCTATCGCAGCTATCGCGCGGGTTATGTCTACCGCAACGAGAAGCCCGGTCCCGGCCGCTTCCGCCAGTTCATGCAGTTCGATGCCGACACGGTCGGCTCAGCCTCGCCCGCCGCCGATGCCGAGATGTGCATGATGGCCGCCGACGCCATGGAAGCGCTCGGCATTCCGCGCGGCAGCTATGTGGTGAAGGTCAACAACCGCAAGGTGCTCGACGGCGTGCTCGAAAGCATCGGCCTCGGTGGCGACGAGAACGCGGGCCGCAGGCTCACGGTGCTGCGCGCGATCGACAAGCTGGATAAGTTTGGGCCGGAAGGCGTGCGCTTGTTACTTGGCGAGGGTCGCAAGGACGAGAGCGGCGATTTCACTAAGGGCGCGGGGCTTGCGAGCGAAGCGATCGCATTGGTTCTCGATTTTGTAACTGGTCAAGGAGAGACTTGGGCAGATATCACGCAGCACAAGCAGCCGACTGACGATGAGTGGATTCGTACCGGGGCCGAGATGGCTAAGGTGAAAAATTCATTAGAGAAACCCGGCACGAAGTTCTTCTACCACAATGCTCGATTGTTGGATCAATGGTATAAACTTGTCTCCAATTCAGAGATCGGAAAGAAGGGTATAAGCGAACTCAGAGAAATGCTCACCCTTGTTGAATCTGCTGGCTACGGCTCTCGACGTTTTCGTATTTCAGCGGAAACAATCCGCGGCCTCGAATACTACACCGGTCCCGTTTACGAAGTTGAACTGCTGCTCGAAACCATGGACGAGAAGCGCCGCCCGGTGCGCTTCGGTTCGGTCGGTGGCGGCGGGCGTTATGACGGGCTCGTGTCGCGCTTCCGTGGCGAGCCGGTGCCGGCGACGGGATTTTCCATCGGCGTGTCGCGCTTGCAGGCGGCGCTCACCATGCTCGGCAAGATCGACACCAAGCCGGATTTCGGCCCCGTCGTGGTGACGGTGTTCGATCGCGAGCGCGTCGCCGATTACCAAAAGATGGTTGCGACGTTGCGCAACGCGAATATCCGTGCCGAACTTTATCTCGGCAATCCGAAGAACATGGGCAACCAGCTCAAATACGCCGACAAGCGCAATTCGCCCTGTGTCATCATTCAGGGCTCGGATGAAAAGGCTCGCGGCGAAGTGCAGATCAAGGATCTGATCGAAGGCGCGAAGGCTGCTGCCGCGATCGCCTCCAACGCCGAATGGCGCGAGACGCGGCCGGCGCAGTTCTCCTGCGCGGAAAGCGATCTCGTCGCCAAGGTGCGCGAGGTACTCGCGCGTCATGATGTGACGTGGGGCTAACAAGATGCGTCATACGCGGGCTTGACCCGCGTATCCATCCTTCAAATGATGGATTGCCGGATCATAGGCGAGCGAAGCGACGCCGTCCTTCGAACGGCTATGTCCGGCAATGACGAACGGCAAGACCAAGGAGACTCAAATGCCCGAGATCACCATCAGCATGGCCGCAGGCCGCACCGATGAACAGAAGGCCGGCATGATGCGCGACATCACGCAGGCCTTGGTGAAGAACCTCGGCGTCGATGCCGAAGCCGTCGTCATCCAGATCAACGAAGCGCCGCTTCACCATAAAATGAAGGGCGGGAAGACCTACGCGGAGCGCAGCCCCGCGGCGAAGGGCAAGTAAGCGCGCGTCCCGCCTTAGCCGAACACCGCGACGTTCTGCCGGCTGGTCATCACCGCTTGACCGCTCGCGTTCCAGACCGTCATGACCTGGCTGGTGTAGCCATCGGCGGCGGCGTCGGCTTCGGTGCGGATCAGCCACCAGCCGTCGGTGGTATCGATGGTGTCGGTCAACAGATCGATCGACCACGTCATCGTGCTGATGAGACCGGGCGCGGTCAGCATCGCGACAATCGCGGGCGGCGGCGCATCGGCCAACGCCAACAGCGGCACCAGCGAAGGTTTGAGCGATGCATCGCGATGGCGCAGCCACAGCGTCATCATCGGGTCCTTCGCGCCGCTGAACGGAAACGCGCCGCCGGCATTCTTTCCTTCGATATGTTGCAAGAAGCGCAAGTGCGGCGGTGCTTGGTCGAAGAAAGCCGGGCAGGATTCCGGCTTGCCGGTCGGCGCGGCGGCTTTCGCGGCGAATGCGACCTTGGACGCGCGGCCCGCGCCGAAGCAGAACGTCGCGCGTGTGGCGAGGCCGTTTTCGCCGAACAGATCGACGCTGACGAAGACGGTGGACTTGCCCCTGCGCAGTTCGATCGGCGCAAGCTTCAGTTCACCGGTCGCCGGACCGATGAAGGATATTTGGGCCGAGCGCAGCGGCGGCAGGTCGCCGAACTGGCGATGCGCGGCTTCGAGGCAGAGTGCGGCGGACAGGCCGCCATAGACCGTCCGGCCTTGCAGCCAGTCCTCGCTGACAGTGATGGCCCAGCCGTCGGCTGCCCGCGTCATGCTGGCCATCAATCCGCTGAATTCGGTCATCGTGTTTTCACTCTTCCGTCGTCACAATATTAGATGATTATCATCATATATAAGCGACATTGGGAAGTCCCGGTGGCCAGCAATTTGAAAGGGGGAGGGACCAAGGAGAAGTGGACAGACAGAACGAGAGACTCGACGCACATTCGATCCGGTTCTAAGGCTCATGCATGGATGCACGCGATTTTATCAAGATCGGCATGAGCGCCGAACGTTTGTTGACGGTCACGCATGACCTGACCGTGCAGCATGTCGTCCCGACGATGCCGGCGGTTTACGGCACGCCGATGATGATCCTCGAAATGGAGCTCACCTCGGGCGACGCCATCGCGCCACATTTGCGAGCGGGTTGGGTCACGGTGGGCACTGAGGTCAACATTCGGCATCTCGCGGCCACGCCGGTTGGGCGCGTGGTGCGCACCACTGCACGTGTCATCGAGGTGGAGCGCCGCGTCGTGCGTTTTGAGGTCGAGGCGTTCGACGGCGACCGCAAGATCGGAGACGGGCGACATGGCCGCGGCCTCGTCAATACCGCCGACTTCAGTACGCGCTTCGGTGTGGTCTAGGGCTATTTTGGCAGCAGGCCCTTCAGCTTCTGCATATCCGTGATGTTGATCTTGAAGCCGCCCGGCATCACGATGTCGCCGGGCTTCTGATCCGGTTTGCAGGGACCGAGCCATTTGGCTTCGACGGTCATCGTCGTTTCGCGCGGACCGCCGGCGGACGTGCCGCTCACCTTCGACGTCACCTGCACGGTATATGCGGAATTGAAATCGCCCGTGACGTCGGAATGGGACGTCATCGACATGCCGTTCACGGTGCAGACGGCGTCGGTCATGTACCCGGCGGCGGTCTTCTTCACGTCGTTCTTCGAACAGGTCTGCTTCGCCATCGGCGAAAGATTCGATGTCAGGTCCTTGTCGGTCGCAGCGTCGGTGCATTGCTGCATGGTCATGCCGGCCGCTTTTGTCGCGGCGTCAAGCATACGGATTTCCCACAGGCCCGGCTTGCGCGTCGGCATTTCGTCGGCGCGGGCAACGGCCATCCCGGCGACGCCGGCCACCATGGCCCCGGCGATCAGCCATGCGGTGCGCGATCGAATCATTGGAGGCACTCCCTTGATCATCGGTGACGCCTCCTGTCAGTTCGCGGATGCCCGGGTGAATCGGTCAGTAGCGGACGCGCAGCGGGCGCTCATAGCTGCCGTGGCGGGTCCAGCGGCAGGCAAACGAGCTATAGCTGCCGTAAGTCTTCTGGATTGACAGCCATTTGACGACCTTACCGTATTGCGCGCAATGATTGATCGCCAACGCGCGGATATCGGTCTGGCCGATCAGATTCGCGGAAATGATGCCGCCGGTATCGTTGCCTTGGAAAGGCGCCACATAGTCGGCCCGGGCGCTGCCGCAGGCCAGGATTGCCGTCACCGCCGCTATGGCAGCCATACCGATCGTTCGCATGGTCATCTCCGATTCACTGCGCCTAATTTATGCGGCCAAGGCCGCCAAGGAAAGCGCCGCAGGGCCGGAATCGCCGGGATGTCCGCCGGTGTGGCCGCGGCGCACTTGACCTCACGCGGCGATCGCGGCACCGTCCCCGTCACAATTTCAGGATGGATGAAGCGATGATCGGCCTTGTCATGCCTTTCGGGAAACGTGGTGTCGGCGCCGTGCTGGGCGCAGTGTTGGGTGTATTGACGCTTTCGCCGGCGGCAAATGCCGCCAGCCTGCTGGAAATGAACTTCGGGTTGTTCGGCCCGCGTTACGACGGCGCGCTGCCGTCCTGCGAATCGGCGCTCGGCACCATCTCTTCGCAATTCGCCGAGAAGGAAAGCACCTTTTGGAATTCGGCGTTGCAAATCACCGGTTACGACCGGGTGCGCGAGACGGCTTTCCGGCCCTGGACCTCGGATAACATTCCGCGCCGCTATTGCAGTGCTCGCGCCATGCTCAACGACGGCAAAGCGCGCACGGTGGATTATTCGATCATCGAGGACGGCGGCCTGGCCGGTTATGGTCCCGGCGTCGAATGGTGCGTGAGCGGGCTCGACCGCAACTGGGCCTACAATCCGCGCTGCAAGGCGGCGCGCCGCTGATACGCATCGCCATGGCTCAGGTTTCGCTTTTGTCGTGCTTCCGCCGATTGCTGATCTTGCCGGTCGTCGCGGCCGCGCTTTCGCTCGCCGTGATGCCGTCGTCGGCGCAGGATCGACGGCAGAATGCGCCCGGCCAGTTTGACTTTTACGTACTGTCGCTGTCGTGGTCGCCGTCGTTCTGCGAGGCGGCGCGCGAACGCGGCAATACCGGTCGCTCTCAGCAGGTGCAGTGTGGTGGCAGGCCGTTTTCGTTCGTGGTGCATGGCTTGTGGCCGCAATATGAGCGCGGCTTTCCAGACTATTGCCAGCGGCCATCGCCACGCTTGCCGCGCAACATCATGACGTCGATGCTCGACTTGATGCCGGCGCCGGGCCTGATCTATAACGAATGGGACAAGCACGGCACCTGTTCCGGCCTCGGTCCGCGCGGCTATTTCGAAGCCATCCGCAAGGCGCGCGCGGCGGTGAAGATTCCCCCTGAATATCTCGAACTGACGCAGACCAAGACGGTCGTGCCGGCCGCTGTGGAAGCGGCATTCATCAAGGCCAATCCCGGCCTCAGCGAAGCGGCCATCGCCGTCACCTGCGACCGCACGAGGCTGAGCGAGGTGCGGATCTGCATGACCAAAAACCTGCAATTCCGCGCTTGTGACGAGATCGATCGTCGCGCCTGCCGTCGCGGTACGGTGACGATGCCGCCGGTGCGCGGCGGCTGATTTCAGCGCCGCCTTATTGCCTTCCGGTTATTCGACCTGTCGGAAGTGTGGCCGACCGGAACTGTCGGCGCATCCAGACGTTGCGACTTCATCCGCAACAATATGGACGACGATCATGCCACGCGGTGACAAATCGACTTACACCGACAAGCAGAAGCGCAAGGCCGAATATATCGAAGAAGGCTACGAAGACCGCGGCGTCAGAAAGAAGGAAGCCGAGCGGCGTGCCTGGGCCACCGTCAACAAGGAGAGCGGCGGCGGCAACAAGAGCGGCTCCGGCCGCGGCGTGCGTGACACCAAGGTTGCTGCGAAGAAAGGCGGACGGATTGGCGGTCCGCGCGGCGGCAAGGCGGCCGCACGGCGTCCGGCGAAGGCGCGTTCCGCCTCGGCCAAGAAGGCCGCGACAACACGAAAGCGCCATTCGGCTACGCGCTCGGCTGCGGCAAAGAAAGCCGCAGCTACCCGAAAGCGCCACGCTGCGGCGCGCGCGAGGACGGCGACCAAACGATCCGCGAAGAAGACGGTCAAGCGGACGAAGAAGCGTTAACCAGCTGTTCTTCTCGGCCTTTGGCTTGCTTCGTCGCTATCGCTCCTCGCAACGACGAGAAAATCGGGCATCAGACCTGACTTCGTTCGACGCTGGATGGAGGATGCGAACGATCGGACTTGGCTCAAGCTCCGCATCCCAAGCGACGGGTGACGGAGATGGTTGAAACCATGTCCGTCGCCCGCACGTCGTGGCGATGACGCCTTGAAGAGAGGCGCCTCCACTATTGCTTAGCGGCGAGCCTTCTTGCCGCGCTTGGCCTTGGTCGCCTTCTTGGCTTTCACCTTCTTCTTCGATTTCGGCTTCTTCTTCGATTTCGGCGCGGCAGTGGCCGCCTTGGCGCTCGAGATATCATCGACGGCAGCGGCGGAGACGTGCTTGACGATCGACTTGATGGTGCTCTTGGCCGACGCTTTGCTGACGTAGCCTTCCGACGCGAACATCTTCTCGCCGTTCGGCGCGACAAAGCGAAAACGAAATTCGTTTTTCTTGTCGCGATAGATCTCGAATTTGTAAGGCATTATGCCCTCCTGGATTGACTGTGCGACTGAATTGATTCGCAATCGTCGCAACGTCGATGTGCACGGCGAGGATGTCAAGTCGCAGGAGGAAGGCCAAACATACTGAACGCGGCACGCATGATGCGCGCCGCGTTTCGCTTTAATTGTCGATGTCGGAACGTTTGGTACGCGCTGTCTATTTGATCAGCGGGCAGCCGCCGTCCTTCATCGGGCGGAAGACCTGATCACCGGGGACCTCGGCGAGAATCTTGTAGTAGTCCCACGGATACTTCGACTCTTCCGGCTTCTTCACTTCGAGCAGCAACATGCTGTGCACCATGCGGCCGTCCTCGCGCAGATAGCCGTTGTCGGTGAAGGCATCGCGCACCGGCATTTCCCGCATCTTGGCGAGCACCGCTTTGGTATCGCGTGTACCTGCGGCCTTCACGGCTTTCAGGTAGTGCAAGGTTCCGCTGTAGGTCGCCGCCTGATTCATCGACGGCATCCGCTTCATCCGCTCAAAGAACTTCTTGCCGAAAGCGCGGGTGCGTTCATTCTGGTCCCAGTAATAGGCTTCGGTGATGATCAGGCCCTGCGACATCTTCAAGCCGAGGCTGTGGATGTCGGAAATGAACATCACGATGCCTGCGAGCTTCTGGCCGCCGGCAACGATGCCGAATTCGGCAGCTTGCTTGATGGCGTTGATGGTGTCGCCGCCGGCGTTGGCAAGGCCGATGATTTTGGCCTTCGAGGCTTGCGCCTGGAGCAGGAACGAGGAGAAGTCCGAGGTATTGAGCGGATGCCGCGCGCTGCCAAGGATCTTGCCGCCGGCTGCCTTCACAACCTCGCTGACGTCGCGTTCGATCGAATGGCCGAACAGATAGTCGGCGGTGATGAAGAACCAGCTATCGCCGCCCTGCTTGACCACGGCGCTCCCGACGGTGTGGGCGTTGGAATAGGTGTCGTAGGTCCAGTGCGCGGTATAGGGCGAACACGACTTGCCGGTGATATCCGAACTCGCCGCATCGGTGATGATCATGATCTTTTCGTAGCGCTTCGACATCTCCATCGCGGCGAGCGCGGTGGCCGACGTCGGCAGGTCGATGATCATGTCGACGTTTTCGGCCTCGTACCATTTGCGCGCGATATTGGCGGCAATGTCGGCCTTCATCTGCGGATCGGCGGTGACCAGTTCGATCGGCTTGCCGAACATGGTGCCGCCGAATTCCTCGATGGCCATCTTGGCGCCTTCGACATTGCCGGCGCCGCCGATGTCGGAATAGACCGAGCCGAAGTCGGTCATCACGCCGATTTTCAACGGTTGGTCCGACTGTTGCGCCAGTGCGACTCCGCCCGCCAGCAATGAAACGGATAAAGTGGCCGCGGCGACCGCGCGGTGCGAGAATCTCATGGGTGCCTCCCAGTTCGTTTTTGCTTCGAACGAACAGCTTGGATGAGTTCCCCGGAGCAGGCAAGGTTAAGTGTAACGGTGCAATGCCGTTGTGCAGACAAACGCGTTACATTTGGTCGCAGGTGAAGAAGGGCGGATCATCATCGCGCAGCGTGGGCGCGAAGAGAAGCCTCAGCCATCGACCTTCAGCGCGGCGATAAAGGCTTCCTGCGGGATGTCGACCTTGCCGAACTGCCGCATCTTCTTCTTGCCTTCCTTCTGCTTCTCCAGAAGCTTGCGCTTGCGGGTGATGTCGCCGCCGTAGCATTTCGCGGTGACGTCCTTGCGCAGCGCGCGTACGGTTTCGCGCGCGATCACCTTGCCGCCGATCGCCGCTTGAATCGGGATCTGGAACATGTGCGGCGGGATCAGCTCTTTCATCTTTTCGACCATGGCACGGCCGCGGCCTTCGGCGCGGGTGCGATGCACCAGCATCGACAGCGCATCGACTGGTTCGTTGTTGACGAGAATCTGCATCTTGACGAGATCGGCGGCGCGATAGTCGGTCAAGTGATAGTCGAACGAGGCGTAGCCCTTCGACACCGATTTCAGCCGGTCGTAGAAATCGAACACCACTTCGTTGAGCGGCAGTTCGTATTTCACCATCGCGCGGGTGCCGACGTAGGTGAGTTCTTTCTGTACGCCGCGCCGCTCCTGGCACAGCTTCAGCACGCTGCCGAGGTATTCGTCGGGCGTAAGGATCGTGGCTTCGATCCACGGCTCCTCGATCTCGGCGATCTTCACCACGTCCGGCATGTCGATCGGATTGTGAATCTCGATCTCCTGCCCGTCGGTGAGATGCATTTTGTAAATGACGCTGGGCGCGGTCGCGATCAGGTTGAGGTCGAACTCGCGCGACAACCGTTCCTGAATGATCTCGAGATGCAGCAGGCCGAGGAAGCCGCAGCGGAAGCCGAAGCCGAGCGCGGCGGAGGTTTCCATCTCGAACGAGAAGCTGGCGTCGTTGAGCCGCAGCTTGCCCATCGCCGCGCGCAGCGTCTCGAAGTCGTCGGCATCGACCGGGAACAGGCCGCAGAACACCACCGGGATTGCCGGCTTGAAGCCCGGCAGCATGTCCGCTACCGGATGCTTGTCGTCGGTGATGGTGTCGCCGACGCGGGTGTCCGCCACTTCCTTGATGGCGGCGGTGATGAAGCCGACCTCGCCGGGACCGAGTTCATCGACATTGACCATCTTCGGCGTGAAGAAGCCGACGCGCTCGACGTCATAGGCGGCGTTGGTGCCCATCATGCGGATGCGGCTACCTTTCTTCAGCACGCCGTCGACGATGCGCACCAGCACCACCACGCCGAGATAGACGTCGTACCAGCTGTCGACCAGGAGCGCCTTCAGCGTCGCGTCGCGATCGCCCTGCGGTGGCGGTAGCCTGGTGACGACGGCTTCCAGCACGTCGGGAATGCCAAGGCCGGTCTTGGCCGACACCATGATGGCCTCGGAGGCGTCGATGCCGATGACGTCCTCGATTTGCTGCTTCACCTGCTCGGGCTCGGCGGCGGGCAGATCCACCTTGTTGAGCACCGGTACGATTTCGAGGTTGTTGTCGATGGCCTGATAGACGTTGGCGAGCGTCTGCGCCTCGACACCTTGCGAGGCGTCGACCACCAGCAGCGCGCCTTCGCAGGCGGCGAGCGAACGCGAGACTTCGTAAGCAAAGTCGACGTGGCCGGGGGTGTCCATCAGGTTGAAGATGTAGTCTTGGCCATCCTTCGCCTTGTAGGCGAGACGGACGGTCTGGGCCTTGATGGTGATGCCCCGCTCGCGCTCGATATCCATCGAATCGAGCACCTGTTCCTTCATCTCACGGTCCTGCAATCCGCCCGTGGTCTGGATCAGGCGGTCGGCCAGCGTCGATTTGCCATGGTCGATATGGGCGACGATGGAAAAATTTCGGATGTTGGAAATCGGGGCTTTGGTCATCGGCGCGAGATAGCATTGGGGTTCGGGGTCAGCAACTGTCTTGGAACCTCTCCAACTCACGGCGGGCTGATTTGCCTTCTTCCGGCGTCGAATTTAGTAGATTGGGCCCAATCGGGTTCCAAGTCCGGTTGGCCTTTCACTCGTTCGTGCGTCATGTCGGCGTCCCGGCATGGCTGGCGCGAGCCCGTCACTTCCCAGGAACTGTGGATGCCCGTTGCCCTTAAATCTGCTCGTCCGCGCCGCCGTTCCGGCTTGCGGCGGATGGCCGCGTGGGTTGCGGCTTGCGCGGCAGATCCCGCGACGAGCCGGGCGCTGGTGCTGGGCTTCATTTTGCTTCATGTCGCGCTGTGGAGCCGTATTCTCACCCTGCTGAAGCATGGGCAGGACATCCATTTCGACATCGCCGAGGCCTATGCGTGGGGACAGCAGTTCCTGCTCGGCTATGGCAAGCATCCGCCGCTGTCGGGTTGGGTCGCTGGCGTCTGGTTCAGGCTGTTTCCGGTGGCGGACTGGTCGGCCTATGCGCTGGCGATGGCAACCGTCGGATTCAGCCTCTGGGTATGCTGGCGGATCGCGCTCAGGGTGGTCGATCGCCGCCGCGCGTTTCTCGTCGTGGTGATGTTGGCGATCTATCCGATCTTCAACTTCAAGGGCTACAAGTTCAACGCCGACCTGGTCCAGCTCGCGACGATGCCGGTGCTGGTGCTGGCTTATCTTCACGCGTTCGACAAGCGCACGGTCTTGTCGGGCATCTGGCTAGGTCTTGCGGGAGCTTTGGCGCTGCTGGCGAAATACTGGGCGCTGACGATGATCGGCGCCATCGGCATCGCCGCGCTGCTGCATCCGCAACGGCTGGCGTTCCTGCGCTCGCCGGCACCGTGGGTGGCGATCGTGGCCATGCTGGGAGCGTTGACGCCGCATTTGTGGTGGCTGTGGCAGAATGATTTCCGGCCGGTGACCTACGCCGGCGGCGTCTACGAAATCTCCAGTCGGATGGCGAGCCTGCGGCTGGCGGCGGGCTACGTTGAGCATAACGTCGGGTTGCTCTTGCTGCCGATCGCGCTGGCGGCATTGGCGGTGATCTTTCCGTCGTGGCGTTCGCTGGCTTTGCTGCGGCATTTCTCGAAGGTGTCGCGGTTGAATTGGTCGCGCGCGCCCAACCTGGCGGTGAATGTGCCGCGCGCCGTCCATGTCTGGATCATCCAGATCGTCGTTGCGGTTGGGCCGCCGCTCGGCGGTATCGTGCTCGCGATCTATATGAAGACGGACTGGGGTATTCCGTTGTTTTTCCTGGTGCCGCTGGCGCTGGTGGCGATCCCGATGCTGCATATCCCGCGCATGGCGTTGTTTCGCATTGTCGCCATCTGGCTGATGGCCAGTCTGTTCGTGCTGGCGGCCGCGCCGGAGATTGCCAGCCGTACCATGCCGGTTGCTGACAGCAGCGACGGTGTCGGCAACGAGGCGCTCGACGGGCGCTCGGAATTGGCCCGTGATCTCACGCAGCAATGGCGGTTACGGTTCAATACGCCTTGGCCCGCGGTGGTTGGCTCGACGCGCATTTCGAACCTGATGACGTTCTACAGTCCCGACCATCCGACGCCGCTGGCGCCGGAAGAACCGCCGTCCGGTCTGATCACGCCGGAGCAGGCGGACCGCTCGGGATTTATCGGCATCTGCGAGATGTCAGGGCCGTTCCATCGTTCGTGCGATCCGTGGATGAAGGCCCATGCCACGCGCGGTGACCACATCATCGTCACCACTCGGCGTTTCTTCAATGGCAAGCCGGGGCCTGCGATGAACTGGCAGGTCTACTTCGTACCTCCGGCGGAACCGGCACCGGGCGTGCCGCAACGATGAGGTCTGTTGTCTCGGCAGACAGATTGGTTTCATTCTAGACTCGATCACCAGCAGCCCCGGTTGTCGATCCTGAATGTTAATCTTGGGAGAATCGAGGTCGCTGACCTGTCTCCGGGCAATGGCGGGACATGACGGAAGGTCGAAGGATGATTTATGTGAATGCCTTGCGCCGTGCAGCGCAGATCGCGAGAGTCATGATCGATCGGCTCGTGAGCCTTCGTGCTGCGCCTGCCGGCTTGGGTCTTGCATCGTTGCTGATCGCGGCTGTGCCCGCGATGGCGCAGCAAGGTGATTCGCAAGGCGCGGCTGCCGCCGCGACATCGATGCGCGCGATGCTGCCGCAGGATCTGTCACCGTGGTCGATGTTCATGAACGCCGACATCGTCGTCAAGGCGGTCATGGTCGGACTGGCGTTCGCCTCGCTGGTGACGTGGACGGTGTGGCTCGTCAAGGCGCTGGAACTGCTCGCCGCCAAACGACGGGCGCGTAGCGCCACGCGAAAACTGGCGCGTGCCGATACTCTGGCGCAGGCGCGCACCGAAATTGAAGGTGGCTGGACCAACCAAGGCGCGGTGGCGGATCTGGTGCAGGCCGCGACGCGCGAAACCGGACGTTCCAGCGCTCTCGCGGCGGAGGGCATCAAGGAGCGGCTGGCGATCGCGCTATCGCGCATTGAGGCGCGCGCCGGACGCGAGATGGCACGCGGCACCGGGCTGCTCGCCACCATCGGCGCCACCGCTCCCTTTGTCGGTCTGTTCGGCACGGTGTGGGGCATCATGAATGCCTTCATCGGTATTTCCCAGTCCAAGACCACCAATCTCGCGGTGGTTGCGCCGGGCATCGCCGAGGCGCTGCTGGCAACGGCGATGGGGTTGATCGCGGCGATTCCGGCGGTGATCATCTACAACGTGTTTGCGCGCGCCATCGCGGGCTATCGTGCGTTGCTGTCGGATGCTTCCGGTGAAATCCTGCAACATCTGTCTCGCGATCTGGAGCGGCAGGAATTGAACGCTTCGGCCGTCGCGCCGCGCGCCAGCCATCTGCGATCGGCGGAGTAACGCCATGGCGGTGACGCTGAAAGACGCTTACGACGGCGACCTCACCGAGGTCTCGGACATCAACGTCACGCCGTTCATCGACGTGATCCTGGTGCTGCTGATCATCTTCATGGTGGCGGCGCCGCTGTCCACCGTCGATGTCGCGGTCGATCTGCCGGTGTCGAACGCGCAGCCGCAGCCGCGTCCGGACAAGCCGGTGTTCCTCACAGTGAAGCCGGACCTGACGCTGGCGCTCGGCAACGACGACGTGCCACGCGTCGCGTTGCAGGCGACATTGGATCAGCAAACCAGCCATGATCGCGAGCAGCGGATTTTCCTGCGCGCCGACGGCGCGGTGTCGTACAGCGAGTTGATGAAGGTGATGAACCTGTTGCGCGATGCCGGCTATCTCAAGATCGCGCTGGTCGGACTCGAGGATACCGGGCAGGGCAGCGCCGTTCCCGCCGCACTCCCGGTCGCAAAGCCGGCCGCCGACACAGCGCAATGATCGACTGGCGCGATCCCGATGGCCGGTTGTTCACGGCGGTTCCGCCACGCGTGCTGATGCGCTGGGGTGCGGCGGCAGTCGTGGTCGTTGCCGTTCACGCTGCGGCGATATGGCTTGCGATGCATTGGCGCTCCGCTGCGGAGGCTGCGGGCGAACCGCCGCCTGCGGTGATGATCGATCTCGCGCCGATGTCGGTTGCACCGGAGGCCCCGCCGCAGGAGGTTGCGCCGGGGCCGCAGATGACCGAGGCGCAACCGGAGACGACGCCAGAGTCACAGGAGACGCCGACGTCGCAACCTGATGCGACGCCCGAGCCGCCGCCTCCGGTACCCGAGCCGGAGGTCAAGGTCCCGGAATTGCCGAAGGCGGACGATGCGGCTGCGACGTTGACGCCGCCGCCGCCCGAACCACCGAAACCTGAGCCGCCAAAAGAACCTGAGCACAAGCCCGCAAAGCCGCCGAAAAAGAAAGCCGAGCGCAAGAAGCCGCGTGAGCGCGCAGATCATTCCGCGCCCCGCACTTCCGCGCCCCCGACGGCGCAAGCTCAGCGTGCCGAACGCGCCGCGGTCGCTGCCGCCGGTGCGGCTTCGTCGGCAGCGGCGGCGGCGTCATGGCGCAGCGAGTTGATGGCGCACCTCAATCGCTACAAGCGATTCCCCTCCGGCGCGGGACGCGGCGGCGTCGCCACCATCGCCTTCACGATCAATCGCTCCGGGCAGGTTACGGGTTCGCGGTTGCTGCGCTCGTCCGGCGACAGCGTGCTCGACGCCGAGGCGGTCGCTCTGCCGCGCCGCGCCAGTCCGGTTCCCGCGCCGCCGCCCGGCACCGGCGGCCGCTCGATCGGCCTCGCGGTACCGATCCGTTTTTCGCGCTGAGCAAGCCAGCCGGGCTTCGATGTCGGAGCTTCGGCACGAGAAACTTTAAGCTTGAAATAATTTCGGAGCTGGCGAATACTTTGCCCAGGCTGCTGGATTGCGGCGGGACAGCCTTGCCGCGATCGCGCTCGGGACGGAGGGAAGCTCAATGCGGATTGTTTGCATCGGCGGCGGCCCGGCAGGCCTGTATTTCGCGCTGCTGATGAAGCGGTTGCACCCGCAACACCACATCACCGTGGTCGAGCGCAACCGACCGTTCGATACCTTCGGATGGGGTGTGGTGTTTTCCGACGCCACCATGCAGGCGATGCGGCAATGGGACCCGGAAACCGCCGCCACTATCGAAGACTCCTTCAATCATTGGGATGACATCGAACTGGTATTCAAGGGGCGCCGGATTCGCACCACCGGCCACGGTTTCGTCGGCATCGGCCGCAAGCGCATGTTGAACATCTTGCAGGAGCGTTGTCTGGCGCTCGGCGTCGACCTGGTGTTCGAATGTGAGGTAACAGGCGACGAGGAGTTCGCCGATGCCGACCTCATTATCGCGGCGGACGGCGTCAATTCGCGCATCCGCGCGAAGTACGCCGATGTCTTCAAGCCGGACATGGTGATACGGCCGAACCGTTTCGTGTGGCTTGGCACCAACAAGCGCTTCGATGCCTTCACTTTCGATTTTCGCAAGACCGAGCACGGCTGGTTTCAGGCGCACATCTATCGCTTCGATGATAATACCTCGACCTTCATCGTCGAGACCACCGACGAGGTGTTCAAGGCGCACGGCCTCGACAGGATGGATCAGGAACAGTCGATCGCGTTCTGCGAAAAGCTGTTCGCCGAAACGCTGGACGGCCACAAGTTGATGAGCAACGCGCGCCATCTGCGCGGATCGAGCTGGCTCAATTTCGGCCGCCTGATCTGCGAGACGTGGAGTCATTTGAACGGGCGAAGTCATGTCGTGCTGATGGGCGATAGTGCGCACACCGCGCATTTTGCTATCGGCTCCGGCACAAAGCTCGCCATCGACGATGCTATTGAATTGGCGCGGCAGTTCGATCTCGTCGGCCATGGTCGCGACAGCATTCCCGAGGTGCTGGTGCGCTACGAGGAGATTCGTCGCGTCGACGTCGCGCGCATCCAGAACGCGGCGCGCAACGCCATGGAATGGTTCGAGGTGGTCGGCCGGCGCTACGCCGATACGCTGGAGCCTGAACAATTCATGTATTCGATGCTGACGCGCTCGCAGCGCATTAGCCACGAAAATCTGCGGCTGCGCGACAAGGCGTGGTTGGAAAATTATGAGCGCTGGTTCGCGGAGCGTGCCGGCGTCACGGTGTCATCCAACGGCAGTCCGCCGCCGCCGATGTTCACGCCCTATAGGATGCGCGATCTGCATTTGCACAACCGCATCATGGTGTCGCCCATGGCGATGTATTCCGCCGCTGACGGCGTGCCGAACGATTTTCATCTCGTGCATCTCGGCGCGCGAGCCGACGGTGGCGCGGCGCTGATCTTCGGCGAGATGACCTGTACCTCGCCGGACGCACGCATCACGCCGGGCTGCCTCGGTCTGTGGAATGATGCGCAGGAGAAGGCGTGGCAACGTATTGTCGATTACGTGCATCGACACACGCCGGCCAAGATCGGCATTCAGCTCGGCCATGCCGGGCGCAAGGGCTCGACCCGGGTGGCGTGGGAAGGCGCCGACGAGCCGCTGGCGCAAGGCAACTGGCCGCTGATCTCGGCGTCGGCGCTGCCGTATCTGTCGCACTCCGACGTGCCGCGCGCGATGACGCGCGCCGACATGGATCGCGTGGTTGCGGATTTCGTCGCGGCGACCGAGCGTGCGGCGCGGATCGGCTTCGATATTCTCGAACTGCACGCGGCGCACGGCTATCTGTTGTCGAGCTTCCTGTCGCCGCTGACCAACATTCGCGACGATGAGTACGGCGGCAGCCATGAGAACCGCGCACGGTTTCCGCTGGAAGTCTTTCGCGCCATGCGCGCGGCGTGGCCAGCGTCGAAGCCGATGTCCGTACGCCTGTCTGCGCACGACTGGTTCGACAGTGGCAACACGCCGGAAGACGCCGCGATTTTCGCGCGCATGTTCAAGGAGGCGGGCGCCGATCTGATCGATTGTTCGTCGGGGCAGGTGGTGAACGATCAGAAGCCGGTTTACGGACGGCTGTACCAGACGCCGTTCTCCGACAAGATCCGCAATGAGGAACATGTCGCCACCATCGCGGTGGGAGCGATCTCCGAGGCCGACCATGCCAATTCGATTATCGCCGCCGGCCGTGCGGACCTCTGTGCCATTGCCCGGCCGCACCTCGCCGATCCGTCGTTCGTGATGCACGAGGCGGCGAAGATCGGGTTCGCCGGGCAGGCGTGGCCGAAGCAGTACTTGTCGGCGCGCGGGCAGTACGAGGCCAACCTGGCGCGGGCGGCGCTTGAGGCGGCGGCGCGCTGAGGTCTTTTATTCGCTGGTTTCTGCCAGCCGATAGAACTCGACGAACATGCGGCCAGGCTCGATGAATTCGACACGGTGCGGCACCTGCGATTCGATCACCACGGTCTCGCCGGCATGGATGATCTTCTCGCCTTGGTGCGGCGCTTCCAGCCGGTAATGCACGACGCCTTCGAGCACATGCAGTAACCCCCAGGTGCCAGCCTTGGTGCTGTGCGCCGATTGCAGCTTGGCCGGCAGGTTGTCGGATGAGAAATCCGGCGAGCGTCCGTAAGCGGCAAAGCCGGGCGGCATTTCGGAAGGGATCGTCGACATACGGTGATGGTCCTGTGGAATTTAAGATTAGATCATCGTCATTGCGAGGAGCGTTAGCGACGAAGCAATCCAGTCTTTGCCTGTGGCCTTCTGGATTGCTTCGCGGAGCCTGTGCTCGGACGGCGCGGAATGCCGATCGGAGTGTTCGCACTGACGGTGCTATTGCCGTCGATGCATAGTGTGGGTGGTTTCAAGAAACATGCTTGATCATTCGGTGCAGAAAGACGTTGAAGCGTTGCCACGCCGCGGGATCGCTATGTCGCAATTCGGCGCAGGCTTTTCCGGCGAGGCGGCACGCTGCATCGGCTTTGCCGGCGGCAGCGAGCGCTTCGAGGCTCGTCAGCAGTACGCCGACCAACGGCGTGGTATCTGCTAATTTCGCGCGCGTGGGTGTCGTCGTCTGCATTGTCATCAGACGATTCCCAAATGAACCTTCGCATCGTCCGTCATCATGTCCGGCGTCCACGGCGGATCGTAGGTGAGGGCGATGTCGACGAACTCGACGGAGGGTACGCTCCATGCGGCGTCGCGCGCACCGTCCTTGAGATAGCCGGTCGCGGGACAGCCGCGTGTCGTCGTCGTCATGGCGACGCGTACTACGCCGCCGTCCTCGACGTTGATATCGTAAACCAGCCCGAGATCGACGATGTTGTAGCCAAGCTCGGGATCGATCACGAGGCGCAGCGCCTCCTTGATCTGACCGGCAAAAGCTTCGCTGGCTTCGGGAGTCATGCGGCCTCCTTGCTACGCGGCTTCCTTGGCCGCGCCGACGCGAATGAGAATCTTGTAGGTCTTGCCGTCCGGCTCGAAGGCACCGCGCCAGGCGTGGCCGCGCTTGGCCAGTTCAGGCAGCAGGAACATCGGTTCGCGGCACAGCAGCGCCGAGAGCACTTCGCCGTTCGCCATCGCCTCGGTCGCTGCGAGGATGCGCACCATCGGCTCCGGCGGGTCGAGGTCGCGGTTGTCCATCTCCTGCACGGGTGACGGCCATGCGCTGGTGTCGCTCGCGGGTTTCGCCGGAGTCGCATCAGCTGGTGTGGCTGCGGCTGCGGGCGAAAACAGCACCTCCCAATCGCCGCCGCCGATCTCTTTCGCTTTGTGACTGAAGCCCTTCGAGCCCAGCACATGGAACAGCGGCACCGGCTCGAAGGTGGCCAGTAGCCGCAGGCCCTGACCAGGTTGCAACTTGGCGATGGCCGCCATGATCTCGCCGAACGGTTCGCCGCCGGCGCGGAGGGTCGGACGGACATCGACGTCCATGAATGATGTGGTCATGCGTGTCTCCTTCAGCTTGGCTGGACCGATGAATGCAGAAGATGCGGCGGCTGTGTGCCCTTCGGCAGACGCAGCGCGGGCGCGACGTTGGCGAGGCGGCGGGTTCGCATCAGTTGGATGCCGATGCCGATGGTCGCGAGCCCCATCGCGCCGACGCCGACCCGGAACAACAGCAACGGCATCGCGAACAGCAATGCGAGTGCGGCGATCCACACCGCGACGAAATACAGCGCGAACCATTTTTGTGCGCGCGGTTCGGTGACGAGATCCTGCACGCGCGGCGTCGCCGTCTTGCCGAGTACCGGGCCGTAGCATTCGAGCCAGGTGAGGAAGGCGACGATCTTGTAGAGTTTTGCGAGGCCGAAACCCGAGAGCCAAGCGAAGGCAACCAGAAACACGATGACGCCGACATGATCATTGAAGCGGCCTGCGAGCAGCAGGGCGATACCGAGCAGGATGGTCGCGGCAAGATTCGCCAGCGCCACGCCTGCCATGCGGCTGTTGAGTTCGATGACGCGCCGCTTGCGCGCGCGATAAAGATGCTGGATGTCGCCACCGTAAAGCGCGAGCGCCAGCAGGCCGAGGATGCCACCGGCGCCGATAGGCCATATCACATTGGTCGACGTGCAGATCGCCGCCATGCCGCCGACGATGGCGACCGCGAGTGCGATGCTCCCAACATACAGCGCGCCGCGCGTGGTGCGGCCTTCCAGTTCGGGCGCCAGCATGAACATTGCGAGCAGACGGTAACTGACGCCAAACGCGGTGAAGGTCAGCCAGCCGCCAAGCCCGGCGATCACGTGGATCGGCAGGCCAAGTGCCGTGACGTCGAGGAGATGCGGCTTGGTGGCGACGCCGCCCAGCACTAGCGCGAAGATGATGCCGAGGAATACGGCTGCGGCCAGACTGCACAACCCCACCACGACGAACCGCGCCGGTAGCGGCAATGGCCGCGCCGCCCACAGCGTGCGGCCGAGATTCCACAGCACCAGCACGAAGCCCGCGCCGAGCAGGATCGCGGCGGCCGGGAAGAATCCGAATGGCGTCTGGATCGTTCCGCCCAATTGAGCGAAGCCGAGCAGCAGCGCGGCCAGGCCGGCGATCAGCAGGATCAGCGTCGGCAGCGGCAACGTGTTGCTATGGAGTGGCCGGTTCACAAGCACCGGCACGAACTGGAAAAGCGCGCCGCACATCAGCAGGCTAAGCCAGCCGATCGCGACGAGATGCACCAATAGCAAGGAGGCGGGTGCGGCCATGGCGGCGTGCGGATAACCGATGCCCGCCAGCATCAATCCCTCGGCAGCAATCAGCGCCAGCACGGCCGTTGCGAAGTAAGACATCGTCCAGCGGGATAGAGCGACGCCGACCACGGCGATCTTCCTTTCGGGAAAAGGCGCCGGCGGATCGACCGCCGGCGCGGCCGGCAAACCGTTTCCTGCGAGAGACCGGTCTGCCGACGGGGAGAGCATTGGCGCGGCATATCGAGTGCGCGCGGATCAGCGTCAGCGGTCAGGCGACCTTGAATTGCTTGCCGATCTCGACTTTCCAGACCGCGGGTCCCTTCTCCAGATAGGTCCAGGAGAATTCGCGCGGATGCTCGGCCTCGAGTTGGTAGTAGAGCGGCTTGGGATCGTGATCGTTCACCAGAACGAACGAGTCGCCGGCCGCGAGTTCGCCGACAAGCTGGAAAATCTTGGCGTGGCGTTGCGCCGGAATAAGACTGCGCACATCGATCTCGGTGACGTCGGCGTCTTCAGTTGTCTGACACATGGTGGCTCCTGTCGCCCGTCGCGGGCTGTTGTCAGCATGGCTTGCGGCGTCTGCCGGCCGCTTGATCGACCGATACATCGGCGCCGCATGTGCAACGAGTGTTGCTCTATAAAGATATATTGTCAATACATCTTATTTAGAGGCGAGGTATGGACGTGCGCATTCTGGCGCGCCGGCGTTCGATATCTCGCAACGACGTCATCGATTTTGATAAAGCAATACAGTCGCGTTGCTGGCGTAGTTCAGGCGGGACCAACGACAGATCGTCCGGACGGTGTCTTCTCGACCACCAGCCCCACACGATAAAGCCGAGACAATTCGTCTGAGGTCATCACGTTCTCGACCGGTCCGGTGAGGAAGCCGTTCGCCGCCAAGATCGCGACGCGGTCGGCGACGACAAAGGCGTGTTCCGGCTCATGGGTCGAGAGCACAACGGCGAGATTGTCGGCCGAGAGGCTGCGGATCGTCTCCAGCACCAGAATGCGATTGCCGAGGTCGAGGCTTGCGGTCGGCTCGTCCATCACGATGACGCGGGCCTGTTGCGCCAGTGCGCGCGCGATCAGCGCGAGTTGGCGCTGCCCGCCCGAGATGCGCGTGGAATCGCGATCCGCCAACGTGGAAATGCCGAGCCGCTCCAATGCGGTCATCGCGATGGCGTAGTCGTTCGCTCCCGGCGCGGCGAAGGCGCCGAGATGCGCGGTGCGCCCCATCACCACCAGATCGAGCACGGAATAGGAGAATTCGGTTGCTTGCGCCTGCGGCACATAAGCGATGTGGTGCGCGACCGTCTGCTGATCAAGTGACGCGAGATCGTTGCCCTCGATTTCGACCCTGCCGGACAGCGGTGGAATGAGGCCGAGCAGCGTCTTGAACAGCGTGGTCTTGCCGATGCCGTTGGGGCCGAGCAGGCAGGTGACGCTGCCGGCCTCAATGGGCAGATCGATGCCGCGCGCGATGACAGTGCGCCCGTAGCCGATCGAGAGGTCATGCGCGCGCAACAATGTCACGGCAGCATCCTTCGACGATTGTGTGCCAGCAACCAGACGAAGAGCGGACCGCCGATCACGGCGGTGAGTACACCGAGCGGAATTTCGATACGCGCGGCGGAGCGCGCCAACGTATCGACCGCGATCAGGAACGCTGCGCCGAGCAGGATTGAGGCCGGCAGTAATCGATCGAAGCGCGGGCCGACCAGTAGTCGCGCCATATGCGGGACCATCAGGCCGACCCAGCCAATCACGCCGGAGATCGCCACCACGCTCGCGGTCACCAGCGTCGCGGCGACGATGACGATGGCGCGCAGTCGGGACACATTCACCCCGAGCGCGCGAGCCTCATCGTCGCCGAGCGATAGCACGCCGATGCGCCAGCGCAACAGAATCAAAGGCGCGAGGCCGAGTAGTACGATCGGAATAGTGGTAGCGACGTCATGCACCTTGATGCCGGCTAGGCTGCCGAGCAGCCAGAACGTGATTGCCGGAAGTTGATCGTAGGGGTCGGCCAGCACTTTCACCAGCGAGATGGCCGCACCCGCCAGTGCACCGATCACGATGCCAGCGAGAACCAGCACCAGTACATCGCCGCCGCCGCGCAGGGCCCGCGCAATTACTACGACGATGAGGACCGTGATCAGGCCGCCGGTGAACCCCATCAGTTGGATCGCCGTCACCGGGAGGCCGAGCAAGATTCCGGTGACGGCACCGAGCCCCGCGCCAGTGGACACGCCGAGAATGTCTGGCGACACCAGCGGATTACGGAACAGGCTTTGATAGGCGGCGCCGGCCGCGGCGAGCGCGGCGCCGACGATGCCGGCCGCGGCTACGCGCGGAAGCCGAATATTGAAGATGACGGTTTCGACTGTGCCGTTGTTAGTGCCGCCGAACAATCGTTGGACGAGAGCGCGCGCCACCTCTGGCGGTGAAATCGCATAGGGACCGATGCCCGATGCGATCACCGTCACGGCGATCAGCAGCGCCAGCAGCAGAAAAAGGATGGTTGCGGTGCGCAAGGCCGAACGTCAGCCTCCCATATGATCCAGTAGACGGTCGAGATCGGCGTCGCTCGGCTCGACCTGATAGAATAGATGATAGAACGTGCGAATCTGATCGCGAAGCTTGCCGGGGGCTTTGTCGGGATAAAGCGTATGCAGCAGCCACGTCAGCCCGATCAGGCGATTAAGCGAGGGTGGCGCGTCGATGAAGCCATAGGGCAGATTGGGCGCGAGAAAAACCCGCCGCTCGCGAACCGCAGGCACCGGTGCCCACGCCGGCTTGTCAGCGACGCTGCGACGGAACGTCGAATCGAGCGTGATGACGGTGTCGGGCGCCCAGGCGATCAGTTGCTCCGGTGACACATTGACGATGCCGCCTTTCTCGCGAAGACCCTCGACGACATTGATGGCGCCGGCGCGCTCGATGATTTCGGTATTGATCGAGCCGCGCGAACCCGACTCCAACCCTTCCGGGCCTCGCGCGAGGTAGACCCGCGGGCGCTTGTCCTGTGGAACCTGCGCGAGGACGTCGTCGACCTGCGCGAAAATCTCCTCCGCTGCCCGTGCCAGTTTTTCGCCGCGCTCCTTGACGCCCAGAATATCGGCCAGCAGCCGCAGGGCGGCAGGCGTATTCTGAAAGCGGCCGTCTATCAGCAGATAGGGAATGCCGGTCTGCGCCTGAACGCGGTCAGCCAGCGAGCGATAGGTGTCGTTGATCGTGCCGAAATCGATGATGACGTCGGGTTTTGCCGCGAGCAATCGCTCGAGGTTCAAAGTGTCGCCACGTCCGGTCAGGCGACCAAGCTCGGGCAACGCTTGTACCGACGGCAGCAGGAAGGGCTTTGCCGCCGCGTGTGGCGTGCGAACCCAACCGACCATGTCCTGCGGTGCTAGCGTGTAAAGCAGGATCGACGCCGGTGGACCGGCGGCGAATACCCGTGAGATGGTGTCGGGGACCTCCACGGTGCGGTCGGCGGAGTCAGTGACGCGGCGTGCCGTGGCCGGTGCGGCAAACAGAACCGCGAGCAAGCCGACCACGGCTGCGAGGATGGTAAAACGATGTGATGTGCGCATCATACCTAGCGCCGTGACGGCTGGAGCTGCATTACCGGATGTCAGCCATCAACTGCGACCATGACATCGGATGCCTTGATCACCGCCCACGCCGCGGATCCTTTGGCGAGTTTGAGTTGATCAACCGCCTCGTTGGTGATCGATGCGGTGACGATGACGCCACCGCCGATGTCGATCCGGACATGGGACGTGGTCGCGCCTTTGGTAACCTCGACGACGGTGCCTTTGAGTTGGTTGCGCGCGCTGATCTTCATGAATGGCTCCTTCAGATGGATCGTTATGTTTCGCTGTATAGCACGGATATCGCGGACGGGGAGCGGGTGGCCGCGACGCGGTTGCCAAAAACCGTCCGAAAGGGTGATTACCGGCCTAGCGCTCGCCTCGAGTGAACGATCCGGATGGCACCGCGTTATCGTCGCGGAGACGGTGCCAGGTGGCGATCGTCCGTTTGGTTCTGGCTTGACAGCCATAGACCAAGCCGCAAGTCTGATCGCTCACGATCTCCGCTCCGCGAACCTGAAAAGGGGATATCCGATGACCGACGACAGCAAATCCAATGAAAGCGGTAAGGCGGGTGAGATGCCGCTATTCGATTTCACCAAGATGCTTAGCCAGTTTCGTATTCCTGGTGTCGACTTCGCGGCGATCGTTGATCGCGAGCGAAAGAATATCGAGGCTCTTACGGCGGCCAACAGGATTGCTTTCGAAGGTTGGCAGGCGTTGATCCGCCGTCAGTCCGAAATATTACAAGAGGCCATGAGGCAGGCGGTGGCGGACGCCAGCCAGGAAGATGCGCTGAAAAAGCGCGCCGATCTCGCCAAGGAGCGGTTCGAGGGCGCGCTCAACAACATGCGCGAACTAGCCGAGATGGCGACCAAGTCGCAGAAGGATGCGTTCGACGTGGTGCGCAAGCAGGTCGAGGAGAACATGGAGAGCTTCCGCAACTTCGGTAAGAAGAGCGACTAGAGCAGGATAAATCGAGGTCGAATCAACATCTCCGTCATGGTCGGGCTTGTCCCAGCCATCCACGTCTTTGAACTTGCGTGGTTTTGAGATCTTGGATGCCCGGGACAAGCCCGGCTATGATGGATGAAGGTGAACGCATGGTGCTTTAGAGCGCGATGAATTGATATTGCTCGTCATTGCGAGCACTCAGGTCGGCGCCTCGCGCCGTCCGAGCACAGGTTCCGCGAAGCAATCGAGAGTGCGACGAAGCAAGGGCTGGATTACTTCGTCGCTCGGGCTCCTCGCAATGACGAGTGAAATAGAAAATGCCCGGATCACCGTCCGGGCATTTGAGTTTCAGTAAAGCTGCCTTGAGGGGATTAGACCTCCAGCCAATCTTTGCGCACCGCCTCGTTGGCTTTGAGTTCGTCGGGGGTGCCTTCGAAGACGATCTGGCCGTGGCCCATGACATAAAGCCGATGCGAGATGCGCAGCGCGATCGAGAGTTTCTGCTCGACCAGAAGAATGGCGACGCCGGCTTCCGCGATCCGGGCGATCAGGTCGCCGACCTGTTGCACGATCAGCGGCGCCAGCCCTTCGGTCGGTTCGTCGATCATGATCAGTTCGGGGTCGCCCATCAGGGTGCGGCAGGTCGTCAACATCTGCTTCTCGCCGCCGGAGAGCACGCCCGCGGCCGTATCGGCGCGCGCTTTCAGGTTGGGGAACATCTCCAGCATGTCGTCGAGTTTCCAGCGACCGGGCTTGCGCGGGTTTTTGATGCCGAGCAGCAGGTTCTGGCGCACGGTGAGGCCCGGGAAGATGTCGCGATGCTCCGGGACATAGCCGAGGCCGAGGTGGGCGATCTTGTAGCTAGGGAGACCGGCAATATCCTTGCCTTTGAAGCGAACGGTGCCGTGCGGCGTCACCTCGCCCATGATCGCCTTGACGGTGGTGGAGCGGCCGACGCCATTGCGTCCCAGCAGGCTGACCACCTCGCCAGCCTGAATGTTCATGTCCACGCCCTGAAGGATGTGGCTCTTACCGTAATAGGCGTGCAGATCCTTGACCTCGAGCATCAGTGCTCCTCCTCGCCGAGGTAGGCTTCCTTGACCTTCGGGTTGCCGCGGATTTCTTCCGGCGTCCCTGACGCGATGATATTGCCGTAGACCAGCACCGAAATGCGGTCCGCAAGGCCGAACACCACACTCATGTCGTGCTCGACGATCACCAGCGTGCGCCCCTCGGTCAAGCGGCGGATCAGGGCCACGGCGCGATCGGTCTCGGTGTTGCTCATACCCGCGGTCGGCTCGTCCAGCATGATCACATTGGCGCCGCCGGCGATGGTGATGCCGATTTCAAGTTCGCGCTGTTCGGCGTAGGTCAGCAAGCCGGCCGGCACGTCGCGCCGGTGGGTGAGGTGAATGTCTTCGAGAATTTCCGCCGTCCTGCGCCGAACTTCCGGCAGGTTGTCGACATTCTTCCAGAAGGCATAGCGCTGACCGGTGGCCCACAGCACTGCGCAGCGGATGTTTTCCCACACCGTCATCTTGGCGAAGACGTTGGTCACCTGAAACGATCGCGACAGGCCTCGTCGATTGATCTCGAACGGCCGCAGGCCGGAAATCCGCTCGCCGTTGAGAGTGATTTCTCCCGAAGTCGGCGTAATGTGACCGCTGATGAGATTGAACGTCGTGGATTTGCCGGCGCCGTTCGGGCCGATGATCGCATGACGCTCGCCCTTGGCGACCGTCAGGTTGAGATCCTGGATGATGCGGACGTTGCCAAACGCCTTCTCGACCGCGCGTATTTCAATGGCGTTTGTCATGCGTGATAACCTCGCTCGCGGGCAGCCATCATTGCGCGATCCCATGCGGCGGTTACGCCGCGCCAGGTCATGCGCGCGACGAAGAAGCCGCCGATCGTCAGAACGGCCGCAACCAGCCACGTCATCGGATTCGCAGCCTCGAACGGGATACGGAACAGACGTATCGTGCTGCTGCCGGCGTTGCCTTGCGAATAGGCCGCGAGAATTTCGATGGTGAGAATCACGCCGCAAGCGAACAGAATCGTCGGTACGATCGCGATGAGATAGGCCGGGAGGATAGCCGACAAAGTGCCAGCGCGAATGAGCGGCCGGTGCATCATCAAAAGGCTGGCGAGGCCGCCGGGTGCATACATCACGATGCCGATGAAGATGATGCCGAAATAGAGCTGCCATACCGTAGTGACATCGGACAGTTCGAGTTGCAGCATCGTCACCACCACGGCACCGAGGATAGGGCCGAAGAAGTAGCTTACGCCGCCGATGAAGGTCGCGAACAGCACGACGCCGGATTGCACCGCGCCGAGATAGGCAGCATTGGCGATCTCGAAATTGATGGCCGCGAGCGCGCCGGCGATACCAGCGAAGAAGCCGGCGAAGCAGAACGACAGGTAGCGGATCACATGCGGATCATAGCCGATGAACTGAACGCGTTCCGGATTGTCGCGCACGGCGTTACACATCCGCCCCAGCGGGGTGCGGGTCAAAGCGTACATGGCGATGGCCGAGATGACGAGCCAGAACCCGATCAGGTAATAGACCTGGATCTGCGGTCCGAAATTCCAGCCGAACAATGCCGGCAAGTCGGTGCGGTTGGTGGTGATGCCGGCCTCGCCGCCGAAGAAGCTGCGCAGAATGAGCGAGGACGACGCCACCAGTTCGCCGATGCCGAGCGAAATCATCGCGAATACAGTGCCGGCGCGCTGGGTCGACACCCAGCCGATCACGACGGCGAACACCAGGCCGGCGAAACCGCCGATCAGGGGAACGAACGGCAGCGGCACCGGCAGGCCGTGCGCGGCGATGGCGTTCATGCCATGGATCGCAAGGAATCCGCCGAGCCCGTAATAGACGGCGTGTCCGAAGGAGAGCAGTCCGGTTTGGCCGAGCAGGATATTGTAGGACAGCGCAAAGATGGCCGCGATGCCGATCAGGCTGAATGTGGTGTGCGAGCCGCCGGACCTGAAAATCAGCGGCAGCAATATCACCGCGAGGATGAAGATGCCCCAGGCGGCGTAGAAGCCGATATTCCGTCCCGGTGCGGCGTCGGTTGGCGTGGGGGCGCGGGAGGTCAACTCTGTCATGTTTCGCGAGTCCCCATGAGGCCCATCGGGCGGACGATCAGCACCAGGACCAGCAACACGTAGGGCAGGATCGGGGCGATCTGAGCGATAGTCACGTTCCAGACGTCGGTGAGCAGCGAGGGGCCGATGCTGGGATCGAGCGGCCCGAACATGCTGGCGAGTGAACCGTTCATCGACACAGCGAAGGTCTGGACCAGGCCGATCAGCAGCGAGGCAAAGAACGCGCCGGGCAGCGAGCCGAGGCCGCCGACTACGACGACCACGAACAGGATCGGGCCGAGCAGCGCTGCCATATCGGACTGGGTCACCAGCGCAGGGCCGGCGATGACACCCGCGACGGCTGCGAGCGCCGTACCGACGCCGAACACCAGCATGAAGACGCGTCCGACATTATGCCCGAGATGCGCGACCATGCTGGGATGGGTCAACGCCGCCTGCACGATCAGGCCGACGCGCGTGCGCTTCAGAATAATGAGCAGCGCAATGAAGATCACCACCGACACCAGGAGCATGAACATCTTGTAGGCGGGGTAGTTCGTCGAGAAGATCGTGAACGCCGGGAAGTCGAGCAACTCCGGGACGCGGTAGTCCATCGGCAGTTTGCCCCAGATCATCTGCACCACCTGCTCGATCGCGAAGGCAAGACCGAAGGTGAGCAGCAATTCGGCGACGTGTCCGTGCTTGTGGGTCTGACGCAGGCCGTAGCGCTCGACCGCCATGCCGAGAGCGCCGACAAGCAACGGCGCGAGGATCAAGGCCGGCCAGAAGCCGACCCACCTAGAGATCTGGTACCCGAAGAAGGCGCCGAGCATGTAGAAGCTTGCATGGGCGAAGTTCAGCACGCCCATCATGCTGAAAATCACCGTGAGCCCGCTCGACAGCAGGAACAGCAACATGCCGAACAGCACGCCGTTCAGAGTGGAAATGACGATCAGCTCAAGCACGGGACAACCACCGGGTTGGAGTTAGAAATCGTGCATGGTGACGCGGGGTGATCGTGAAGCTGTCGCAAACGAGAGACGACGATCGGACACCGCGCTCGAAGGGCCGTGCCAGCCCGGCAAGGTATTGTCGGGCTGGTCGCCTCCATCCTTCCGCGCTGAAGATGAGCCCGAAAGGATGGAGATGCGTTTGGATCAAGGGCGCTTCATCTTGCAGGTGGTCGGCACAGTGGCCTGCGCGGTGTCGACCTTGGCGACTTCCTTCCAGCCCCAACCGGTGCCTTCCTCGTCGAACGGCTCCTTGTCGGTGAGGCTACCGAACGATGAGATGTAGATCGGCTGCAGGAACTGGTGGTCTTCCTTGCGCATCACGCCCTTGCCGCCATCGAGAACGTCGAACTCGAGGCCCTCGAGTGCCGCGGCGACCTTGACCGGATCGAGCGACTTCGCCTTCTCGGCCGCAGCCTTGAACATGCGCATCTCGTTCACCGCGCGCGGGTACCAGAGTGACATTTTGACTTTGGCGCGGAAGGTCTTCTCGAATTCGACTGCAGGCTTGTAGCCGGCGTTCGGAATACCCTCGTTGATCTGGAACACCTGATGATCCAGACCGGTCTGCTTGATCGCGGTCGGGCCGCCGGCGCCGCCGGCATAGTAGGTGTACCAGTTGACCTTGAGGCCGGCGTCAGCCGCGGCCTTCAGCAGCAGCGCGATATCCTGACCCCAGTTGCCGGTGACGACGGAATCCGCACCCGATGCCTTGATCTTGGCGATGTAGGGCGCGAAGTCGGTGATCTTCAGGAGCGGATGCAGTTCGTCGCCGACGATCTGGATGTCAGGCCGCTTGGCCGCCAGCATCTTGCGGGCTTCGGTGCGAACCGACTGGCCGAACGAATAGTCCTGATTGATCAGGTAGACCTTCTTGATTGCAGGAACGCCCTTCATGTAGTTGGTGAGCGCTTCCATCTTGATGTCGGAGTTCGCATCCCACCGGAAATGCCAGTAGTTGCACTTCTCGTTGGTCAGGATCGGATCGACCGCGGCATAGTTGAAATAGAGCATTTCCTTGCCGGGGTTGCGGGAATTGTGCTTGAGCACGAATTCCGACAGCGCCGCAGCGACGGCCGAGCCGTTGCCCTGCGTGATGTAGTGAATGCCGGCGTCGACGGCCTTCTGCGCCTGGATCAGGCTTTCCTGCGGGTTTGTCTTGTTGTCGAGTGGGACGATCTCGACTTTCTGGCCGAGGATGCCGCCGGCGGCATTGATTTCATCGGCAAGGTATTGAAAGGTTTTCAGGCCGCCTTCGCCAACACTGGCGCCGCCGCCGGAGAGCGGATCGATGTAGCCGATCTTCACGGTGTCCGCCGCGCTCGCGGGGGTGCCGAAGCTCGGCAAAGCCAGCACCGGCAAAGCCAATGCGGCAAGCATCAATTTACGCATAATGTTCTCCCTTAGGTGATCGTTTCTAGTCGAGGGTTGAAAATGCCATTCGCGCACGCAAGAGTAAATGACTTCGTGCGCCAACCTGTGCGGCAAGAGTGCACGTGCACGACTTTCAATCGATTGCAGTTAACGCGGCCGACGTTGATGACGTGAGCAGCCTCCCGGTCAGGCACTCGCTTCACCGAAACTGCCTTGCTGTCCTCCTCGCCGTAAAGCCCTTTCTTGGAGAGTTTGCCCACCGTTGCTTTCGGCAGTTCCCGCCTGATCGCCATGGCGCTGGTTCGCGAAGCCGTGGAGTTCGCGACGAGAGATCTTCCGGCTCACGAAATTGATGGGCGGACAGGACTTGGCCCAATGCTGCTCGCCCCAAAGCCACTGGCCCATCGCTTCCTCTCTATCGCGCGGTTTGTGCGGGTGGTTCTTGTTGTCGCGTCCGCGCGACGTTGCGGTGGATCATCAAAGACAAAACGAAGTCATAGTGCAATAGCAATTTGCCTGATCGAGCGGGATGCAAGCCAGACGGCAATCTGTTGATATGATCTTGCGCTCGACAATGCCTTAAAACACCGCGAATCGCGACATTGCTTCGGTTTTCGGTCGAGAACGGCGCGGAAAAAAGCAATGATAATAGCGGAGGCGCCGCGGCGGAAAATATTATCCTTCTTAGACGTTATATGCGACGTGTCCGATATTCACCTTGAGGTGATGGCGCGCGGTCGCCAAGTGGATGCGTCGGCGCTTGAGCTCTGCATCGACGACTGATGCGTAAATCGTGAGTATCAGTTAATCCTGCGTCTGGCAGACATCGACCCATTCGGCTGACGTCAGTTCGGCCATCCGCTGCGGCGGAATGCGGACGGCACTGTTGGTCGAGCCCGCTGCGGGCACCACGATATCGAACGCTTGCAGCGAGATGTCGCAATAGACCGACAATGGAGTCTTCAATCCGAACGGACAGACGCCACCGACCGGATGGCCGGTGATATCGACGACTTCCTCGGCGCCGAGCATCCGCGGCTTGGCGCCGAACGCGGTCTTGGCCTTCTTGTTGTCGAGCCGCGCCGTGCCCTTGGTCACGACCAGCACGTAACGTTCGCCGACGCGCAGCGACAATGTCTTGGCGATCTCTTCCGGCTTCACACCGAAGGCTTCGGCGGCGAGCGGCACGGTGGCCGAACTCTTGTCGGATTCGATCACCTCGAATTCAGGGGCGTGAGCCTGAAAGAACGCACGGACGGATTCAACGCTCATTTTGGGTTTCCGTAAGGGAGAACAGATTGATGGAGGGGTCAGCCGGCGGCGACCAGTTTCGGCAGGTCGGACAACGTCGCGATGCGATGGTCGGGTTCGACGCCGAGTTCGTCCATTTGCATGCGAAGCGCCTTGAACATGGTGAGCGGCGCGACGAGGTCGGTCTTGGCGCATTCGCGCGCCATCCCCTCGGGTGTGACGCGCTCGATCCACGCGACGTTCAACCCGAACGCCTTGGCGCCGCAGGCGTCCCACGGGTTCGACGAGACGAACAGCACGTCGGCGGGCGCGACGCCGAGCTTCTCTTCGATCAACACATAAGCGTCGCGGTGCGGTTTGAAGATGCGTTTGGCATCGACGCTGATGGTAGCGTCGAGAACGGTGTCGAGCCCGCTGTTGCGCACGAGTGCGTTCAGCATGTCGCTGCTGCCGTTGGAGAGGATCGCCAGCTTGCGGTCGCGCATCGCGTCGAGGGCCGCGCGTGCGTCGGGATAAAGGTCGAGATGGAGATACTTTTCCATGATCCGTGCGAAGGCGGCATCGTCGCGCGGCAGGCCGAGACAGCGCAGCGTATAGATCAGTGCGTCCCGGGTGATCGCGGAGAAGTCCTCATAGCGGCCCATCAGCGAGCGCAGCCAGCTATATTCGAGCTGTTTGATGCGCCAGATCTGCGTGATCATGTCGCCGTGGCCGGGAAACGTCTCCTCGGTGATGGCGGCGACCGATTGCACGTCGAACAGCGTGCCATATGCATCGAAAACGACGGCCTTGATGGTCACCGGGATTCTCCTTCGCGGATGGAAGCTGCACCGCGCCGATCTGTTGTTGCCTCGTTTTGTCATGCGTTTCAAGAACCCTGCGCAGTGGCAGCCGCGCGTCCGCGTCGCTTGTACTCGCTGGCTGCTTCGTTACGCTGGCAAAAGGACTGGCCAGATAAAAACGATCAAGGGAGCAATGCATGAGCGGGGTGGCGTTCGATCTTCCGGAGGATGTGCTGACGGTGCGCGACGGTGTGCTGCGTTTCGTCGAATCGCAGGTCGCGCCACGGCTGGAACGGCACCATGCGCTGCTGGAGGATCAGCGCCGGCTTTACGACGAGACCGGGCGCTATACGCCGGAGGTGCGCGCGCTGATCCGCGAGGTGCGGATGCTGTCGGCGGAGGCCGGCTTCTATGCGATGTGCGCGCCGACGGAGCTGGGCGGCGGCGGGCTCGGCCATCTGGTCTATTACGTCGCATGGGAGGCGATTTATCGCCACCTCGGCGGGCAAGGCACGGTGATTCCGTGGGTGATCGCGCACTGGGCGTTCGGGCCGAGCCGTTTGCTGACTCAGGTGACCGATGAGGCCCGCAATCGTTGCCTTGCCGGCATGATGAGTGGCGACACCTCGATGTGTTTCGGCCTGTCGGAGCCCGGCGCCGGCTCCGACGCCAGCATGATCAAGACGCGCGCGGTGAAGACCGAGAGCGGCTGGCGCATCACCGGGCGTAAGCTGTGGACCAGCAACGCGCCGACTGCCGAATGGTGCATTGTGTTCGCCATCACCGATGCCGAGAAAGCCGCGCGTAAGGCCGGTGGCATCAGCGCCTTTCTGGTGTCAACCGATGCGCCGGGCTTTGCGGTGGAAAGCGTGGTGCGGCTGTTCGGCCATGCCGGCGGCCATGAAGGCGCGCTGGTGCTGGAAGATGTTGAGGTCGCGCCGTGGCAATTGGTGGGGCAACTGCATGAGGGCTTCAAGCTCGCGCTCTACGGCGTCTCGCTCGGCCGCGTTTATAACTCGGCACGAGCGGTCGGGCAGGGACGCTGGGCGCTGGAAATGGCCCTCGACTACGCCAAGCAGCGCGAGGCGTTTGGTCATGCCATCGCGGACTATCAGGGTGTGTCGCTGCCGCTGGCGGAAGCCGCGACCGAACTGCACGCCGCACATCTGATGGGGCTGAACGCCGCGATGTTGCTCGACCGTGGCGACAAAGCGGTAAAGGAATTGTCGATGGCCAAGGCTTATGCGGTGCAGGCCGGCTTCCGCGCCGTCGATCGCGCGATGCAGACCCATGGCGGCATGGGACTGACCAACGAGGTCGGCCTCGTACATGCCTGGCACGACCTGCGCATTGTCAACATCGCCGACGGCACCAACGAGATTCTCGCGCGCACCATCGCGCAACGCCTGCTCGCCGGTGACGTCGAGTTGTGATGTTTGATGCGTAATCGTTTGATTGCCGTCGCGGCACCCTGAGGTGGTCATGCGTAGCATGACCCTCGAAGGGCGATTGTCAGCATCCTTCGAGGCTCGCTATCGCTCGCACCTCAGGATGACGGCGGCTTCGCGATCTACATCCCGAGCAGCTTGCGCGCGTTGGCCTTCAGGATCTTCGGCCGCACCTCGTCGCGGATATCGATCTTGGAAAAGTCCGACAGCCAGCGGTCCGGCGTGATCACCGGCCAATCGGAGCCAAACAGCATCTTGTCCTGCAACAGCGTGTTGGCGTAGCGCACCAGGATCGGTGGAAAATATTTCGGCGACCAGCCCGACAGGTCGATGTAGACGTTCGGCTTGTGGGTCGCGACCGACAGCGCTTCCTCCTGCCAAGGGAAGGACGGATGCGCGAGGATGATCTTCATCTCGGGAAAATCCACCGCGACGTCGTCGATATACATCGGGTTGGAATATTTCAGCCGCATGCCGTTGCCGCCGGGCATGCCGGAGCCGACGCCGGTCTGGCCGGTGTGGAACAGCGCGATCGAACCGGCTTCGGCGATCGCTTCGTAAAGCGGATAGGCCATGCGGTCGTTCGGATAGAAGCCCTGCATGGTCGGGTGAAACTTGAAGCCCTTGATGCCGTAGTTCTCGATCAGGTTGCGCGCCTCGCGCGCGCCGACCTTGCCCTTGGCGGGATCGATGCTGGCGAACGGAATCAGTACGTCGGAATTTTGCGCCGCGAGTTCGGCCATCTCGTAATTGTTGTAACGGCGGAAGCCGGTTTCGCGCTCGGCATCGACCGGGAAGATCACCGCGGCGATGTTCTTGGAGCGATAGTAGGCGGCTGTCTCCGGCACGGTCGGCGGATGCTTGTGCGGCGACTTGAAGTATTCCGCCATTGCTGCCTGGAAATCGTCGTAGCCGTCGTCGCCATGGGTGCCGCAGGGTTCTTCGGCATGGGTGTGGATGTCGATGGCGATGACGTCGTCGAGATTGGGCATGGTCACTCCCTCGGGCGCGCCCTTGAAAGGGCGTCGGCAGAATAGTTATATAACATAATCAAATGTACGTAGGGCGTAAAGTGCCTTCGGTTAGAACCAACGTATCGGGGTCAGCAGGGCGTTGTTTGGGTTCCATCTCGTACGGTTTGAGGTTTAGCGGCAGCAAAATCCCCGGATTGCCGCCGCCAAACGTTGACAGATGCGGCGGGCGTGCTTTAGAACGCACGCATCCCGCGCGGCTTGGCCGCTGGCGGGATTATCCTTTTATTGCCAGATTTGGCCTGTCGCACACGGCCTTTCAACACGCTGTAGGATTGTCCCATGAAGGTCCGTAACTCATTGAAATCGCTGCGCAGCCGCAACCGCAACAATCGCCTCGTGCGCCGCAAGGGTCGCGTCTACGTGATCAACAAGGTGCAGCGCCGCTTCAAGGCGCGCCAGGGCTAAGAATCCTGGCTTCGGTCGGCGCGGGCCGCCCAAGCCGCTTTCCTCGATTTTGAAGGTTCAGCCGCTCGGCGCATGGTTCGCCGGGCGGCTTTGTCGTCTTTTCAGCGCCATAACTCATGGCTAGACTCACGCTATGGCCGTGAAAGCAATTTTGCGATTCCCAGTTGCCGCCCGCATTGGCTGCGGCGTCGTGGCTGCGCTGATGCTCGCGGCGGCGCCGGCCGCCGTGCAGGCGCAAGAGCCTCGGCCGGGGAAGCCGCTGAACCGGCAACTGGAAAAGCCGCCGGAGCCGCCTTCCAAACTGCCGACCATCAAGGCGGATCGCGCGCGTGGGCTGGATTTCCTGTTCGGTGCGCTGAAAGCGGCTCCCGATGAAGCCAGCGCCAAGCATGTCGAGGCGCGTATCTGGGCGCAGTGGATCGCGACGCCGAGCGACACAGCGCAATTGCTGATGGTGCGGGCGAAGGCTGCTGTCGACGCCAAACAGCTCGATGTCGCGCTCGAACTGCTCGATGCCATCGTCAAGCTACGTCCCGACTACGTCGAAGCATGGAATCGGCGGGCGACGGTCTACTATCTCAAGGATGATTACGATCACGCCCTGCGCGATATCGAGCAGGTACTGGCGCGCGAACCGCGCCACTTCGGGGCGCTGGCAGGGCTCGGCATGATCATGCGCGATCTCGGTGATGACAAGCGCGCGCTGGACGCCTTCCGCAAGGCGTTGGCCATCAATCCGCATCTCGACAAGATTCCCGAACTGGTCAAGACGCTGACCGAAAAGGTCGAGGGCCGCGATATCTGATCGCGGCTTGTCGCATTGCGCGTAACGGGTCGAAGCGCCCTGTTCATGCCGGAATCGCGTATCAAGACAGCGCCTGCTTGCGGGGATCGTCCGGCGTATTTTTCAATCGCGAAGCATTTGGCTGTCGCAAAGGAGCTTTCGTGTTGCGAAAGGTTTTGCCTCTCATCGTTGCCGGGCTGTTGCTGGTCGCAGGCCCGGCGCTGGCTCAGAAAGGCGCGGCTCCTGCGCACGCCGGTGCCGCGCAGGCTTCAAGCGAGGCGTTGACGCCGGAGCAGGCACGCCGCGCGCTTGAGACATTGCAGGACGATGCCAAGCGCGCGCAGATGATCGACACGCTGCGCGCCATCGCCAAGACCGCGCCGGCAAATAACAAGACAGCACCGACGGATGCGAAAAGCGCGCCCGCGAATGCGCCGGCGGCGAGCCCTCCGGATGCCGCCCCGCCTGCTGCCAAGCCTGACGCCGCCGCCGAGAAGCCGGCGTTGCCGACGCTCAATGCCGATAGCCTTGGCGCGCAATTGCTGCTGACGATTTCCGGCTGGGTTGCGGATGCGACGCGCGAGGTGACATGGGCCGCCCGCAGCGTCACGCATTTCCCGGCGCTGTGGTACTGGGTGGTCCAAACCACCACCAATCCCTACTACTACAACCTGCTGATCGATATCGCCTGGAAGTTCGTGCTGGTGTTCGGCGGCGCGTTCGCGGTGGAGTGGCTGGTCTGGTGGGCGATGCGGCGGCCACTGCGGGCACTCGAAGCGCGCATTCCGCGTGTCGTCAAGGCGCCTGCGCCGGAAGTGACGGTCTCCGATCCGCCATCATCCGCCGAGGATCTCACGCCGGAATCCGGCAAGAACCGACGCCGGCTGAAACTGGCGCGCGCCTGGCAGTCGCTGTTGCGCCTGCCTTACGTGCTGGCACGGCTGGCGCTGGAACTGGTGCCGGTGCTGGCGTTCGTCGCGGTCGCTTCGCTGATGCTGGGCACCCAGATCGGCGACGTCACCACCACGCGACTGGTGATCCTGGCCATCATCAATGCCTACGCGCTGTGTCGCGGCTTGGTCTGCGCGGTGCGGGCGCTGGTCGGGCCGCTCGGCGTGTTCTCGACGCGGGAAGACACCGCCGCTTATGTCGAGGTCTGGACCCGGCGCATCGTCACAATCGCCGTCGCCGGCATCGCCTTCGCCAACGTCGCGCTGCTGCTCGGCCTGCATCGTGTCGGCTATTTCGCGCTGGTACGTCTGGTGATGCTCGCCGTCCATCTGCTGGTGGTTGTCGTTATCCTGCAATGCCGCGCGCCGGTGGCGCGTGTCATCCGGGCCAAGCGCGATCAGAAGGGCGCGTTCGCGACCACGCGCAATCGGGTCGCCGGCCTGTGGCACTACTTCGCCATCTTCATCGTGATGGCGCTGTGGGTGGTGTGGGCGTTGAACATCCGCGACGGCTATACGCTGCTGCTGCAATACGTCGCCGGCACCGTCGCGGTGGTTGTGGTGGCGCGGTTGCTGCTGATCGTGCTGCTCAGCTTGATCGATCGCGGCTTCCGCATCAATGCAGACATTCTGCAACGCTTTCCCGGATTGGAGACGCGGGCCAACCGCTATCTGCCGCTGTTGCGCCGTGTCGCCTCCTGGGTGGTGACAGCGCTTGCCGTCGTCGCGCTGCTGCAAGTGTGGGGCGTCGATACCGTGGTGTGGTTCTATGGTGGCCAGATCGGCAGCCGTCTGCTGTCGGCCGTCGTGACCATTGGCATTGCGGTGGTGATTGCGGTCGCGATCTGGGAAGCGCTCAACGCGCTGATGGATCACCAACTGGCGGCGCTGACCCGCGATGGCCACGCGGCGCGCGCGGCGCGGTTGCGCACCTTCCAGCCGATGCTGCGCACCGCGTTGTTGTGCGTCATCCTCGCGGTGGTGGCGCTGACGGCGCTCAGCGAGATCGGGGTCAATATCGCGCCGCTGCTTGCCGGCGCCGGCATCGTCGGTATCGCGGTCGGCTTCGGCTCGCAGAAATTGGTGCAGGACCTGATCACCGGGCTGTTCCTGCTGCTGGAAAACGTGGTGCAGGTCGGTGATTTTGTTACCGTGTCAGGATTGTCCGGCACCGTGGAGAACGTCTCCATCCGAACCATCCGGCTGCGCGCCAGCGACGGCTCGGTGCACATCGTGCCGTTCAGCGCGGTGACCAGCGTCACCAACGCCAGCCGTGGCGCCGGCAACGCGTCGGTCAATGTCAGTGTCTCCTACAAGGAAGACACTGATCAGGTCGGCCAGTTGCTGAAGGACATCGTCAAGGAGATGCGCGAGGAGGCCGAATACAAGCCGCTGATCCGCAGCGATCTCGAATTGTGGGGCGTCGACAAGGTCGATGGCATGATGGCCACTCTCGTCGGGCAAATCCGCTGCACCCATGGCGGACGCTGGCCCGTGCAACGCGAGTTCAATCGCCGCATGAAACTGCGTTTCCAGGAAAATGGCATTGAGATCGCCAGCAACAGCCAGACGATCCTGTTGCAGTCGCCGGTGCCGGTAGAGATCGAGATGCCGCCGTCATCGCAACGCCGTGCGGCGGTGTAGCAATCTGAACGTCATTCGCGATGACAATCAAATTAGCGGTCTTCGTCATGGCCGGGCTTGACCCGGCCATCTACGTCTTCATTGCGGTAATGTCGTTAAGACGTGGATGCCCGGGACAGGCCCGGGCATGACGGATGGTGTTGTGTAGGTCGACCCTAATAATTCTCCGTTAGATACTCGACGATCTTCGGAATATCGCCTTCCTCGATCGGCGCGCCGTAGACCTTGATCATCTTGTTGACCTCGGCGGTCCAGAAATCCTTCTTGAATTTCGGGCCGCGCGGCTGGGTCTGGATGTAGTCCGATGAGTGGCACGCCGTGCAGTTATTCATCACCACTTCGCGGTTGGTACCCGGCTTGAAGGCCGCGGTCTCGTCCGGCAGTGTGATCTTGAGCGGCTTGGCCTGAGCCATGGCGGCAAGGCCCATGCCGGCCGCGAGCGTGAGGGCGGCGGCAGCGAGGCGCATCGTTGCTTTCATAGTCATTCTCCTCAGGCTGCCGTGACGCGGACGGTTTCGACGACGTTGCGCAGGTATCCGGCCGGATTCCATAGCGCCTGCATCGGCTGCGTCTTGCCGTCGTTGCTGATGGCGCGCACCTTCAATTCGTGGGCGCCCGCGGTCAGCTTCACGGTTGCGTGCCATTCGCGGAACGAATAGTTGCCGAGGTTCTTGCCGAGTTTGGTCGGCAGCCAGGTCTTGCCGCCGTCGGTCGACACCGCGACCTCCTTGATGCCCTTCCCGCCGTCGAAGGCGATGCCTTTCAGGCGTGTCTCACCGGCCTTGACCTTGGCGCCGTCCTGTACGTTGGTGATGAACGAACGCACCGTGAAGCGGTTGATCGGAATGGTGGACTTCGGCGGCGTTCCCGGCTCGACGCAATTGCAGTCGTTGTCGGGAATGCGATAGGCGGTCTTCATCCAGAAATTATCGTAGACGCTGTCGATGACGGTGATTTCGTTGAGGTGCTTGACCCAGTAGGTGCCGTAATAGCCCGGCACCACGAGACGCACCGGAAAGCCGTTGAGCATAGGCAAGTTCTCGCCGTTCATCGAATAGGCCAGCATCACCTCGCCGTCGCGGGCGTGATCGAGGTCGAGCGCCTTGGCGAAGTCCGGCGTCTTGTCGCTCACCGGGCCGTCGAGGCCGCCGAACACCACCTGCTTGGCGCCGGACTGCACGCCGGCCTTCTCCAGCACGGTCTTGAGCGGCACGCCCTTCCAGCGCGCATTGCCCATGGCGCCGTTGCCGGACTGCCCGCCGGCGACGCGCGGCGTCGAGAAGCCGCGGCTGTTGCCGGAGCATTGCGTCACCGCGACAATTTCCTTGGCCGGCATCTTCTTGAGGTCGGCCAGCGACAGCTTGAGCGGCTTGTCCACCTTGCCCTTCACCTCAATGGTGAATTTCGCGGGATCGATCTCGAGCGGAATATCGGCGAGATGGTAGCGGACGAAGAACGCGTCGTTCGGGGTGATGACGCCTTCGTTGTAAACGGAGAACGGCGTTTCCAACTGCGGCGGACGGCTGGTTTGCAGGATCAACGGCCGCTTCTGCGGATACTTCGCCATCGATCGCTCGCCGTTCTCGAACGGCAGCGTGACGGTTTTTGCGAGGGCACTGACTGAGCCGAGAAGTGAGCCGGCGCCCAATGTAGCGGCGGTCGCGGCGGTGCCCGTGAGCAAACGACGTCTGTTGAGCATGACGCTCCTCCTTGTTGGACGCACAGTCCATTTTTGACGGGCAGAGGCCGGATGCCGGCGCGCGCCCGCTTTCAACCTCGACACTGACGACCGGACAGGAAGCCAGCAGTTCGAAGCCGCTTAGAGTTCAGGCAGCATGATCCTGCCGTGAATGCTTCGCAAGCGTTCAGATGAAGGAGAGAGGTATGCGCCGCGACGGTGCGTTATAGCGTTGCGTCGCTGTTCGGCCCGACATAGGCGATGCGCAGCATGTTGGTCGCGCCGGGTGTCCCGAGCGGGACGCCGGCAACGATGATGACGCGTTGACCAGCCTTGGCGAAGCCGTCGCGAAACGCGATGCTGCCGGCGCGGTCGACCATGTCGTCCTGATCGTGGGCGTCTTCGGCGACGACGCAATGCACGCCCCACACCAGTGAAAGTTTGCGTCCGGTGGCAAGACTCGGCGTGATCGCCACCACCGGCGGCTTCGGGCGTTCACGCGCGACGCGCAGGCCGGTGGAGCCCGAACTGGTCCAGCAGATGATGGCGGAGAGTTCGAGTGTCTCGGCGATCTGCCGCGCGGCATCGGCGATGGCGTCGCCAATGGTCGCTTCCGGTTCGGGCCGCTGCGCGGTCAGCACGCCGCGATAGGTCGGGTCGCGTTCGACCTCCTCGCCGATGCGGTTCATGGTCGAGACTGCCTCGACGGGGAATTTGCCGGCCGCCGATTCCGCGGACAGCATGATGGCGTCGGCGCCTTCATAGACCGCGGTCGCGACGTCGGACACTTCCGCGCGAGTCGGCACCGGCGACTGGATCATCGACTCCAGCATCTGCGTCGCCACCACCACCGGCTTGCCGGCCTTGCGCGCCATGCGCGTCATTTGTTTCTGCAGGCTCGGCACACGCTCGACCGGCAGTTCGACGCCGAGATCGCCGCGCGCCACCATCAGCGCGTCGGAAACTTCCATGATGTCGGCGAGGCGTTCGATCGCTTGCGGCTTCTCGATCTTGGCCATCACCGAGGCGCGGCCACGGATCAGCTTCTTGGCCTCGATTACGTCCTCGGCGCGCTGCACGAAGGACAGCGCCACCCAGTCGATGCCGGCGACCAGCGCGGCTTCGAGATCTGCGCGGTCTTTCGGCGTCATCGCCGACATCGGCAGATCGGTGTCCGGCAGGCTGACGCCCTTGCGGTCCGACATCTTGCCGCCGATCACGACGCGAGTGACGGCGTGGTCCGACGCAGCCTCCTCGACGATCAGACGAACCTTGCCGTCGTCGAGCAGCAGCGCGTGGCCGGGCTTCAGAGCAGCGAGAATTTCGGGGTGCGGCAGTTGCACCCGCGTGGCGTCGCCCGGTTCTTTGCTGGAGTCGAGCGTGAAGCGCGCACCGTTGTGAAGCTGGATCGCGCCGTCGGCGAACGAGCCGAGGCGCAGCTTCGGACCTTGAAGGTCGACCAGAATGCCGATGGGGCGGCCATAGCTGCTTTCGACATTGCGGATGGTGTTCACCAGCTCGCGCATCTTGTCATGCGGCGTGTGGCTCATGTTGATGCGGAACACATCGGCGCCGGCTTCGAACAGCCGCCGGATCATGGTGCTGTCAGAGGAGGCGGGGCCGAGCGTGGCAAGAATCTTGATGCGGCGCAGGCGTCTCATTGCTTGGTCCCGGGCAGCGTCGCTGGCGGCAGGCCGGGGCCGCCCGGCGTCGTGGTGTGCGGGGCGTTCGGCAATCCCGGCAGCGGGCCGGGCGGTGCGCCGTTGGGGTTCTGTTGGCCGGCTTCGGTCAATTGGACGGTCCATGAGCGTTGTTCGCCAGTGTCGACTTCGAAAAAGCCGGTGCGGTCAAAGCCGCGCGCCAGGCAGTTTTCGGTCCCCCGGATGGTGAATTCCTTGTCGCGTGAACACATGAAAGCCTGACCCGACCATTCGCCGCCGCGGTCGTAATCGAGAGCGTAGATGTAATAGTACCGCGCGATCAGCGTTCCCCTTAGCAGGGTTTCGCAACTGCGCGACGACACGTTCCACCAGCCTTCCGTCACCCATCCCTCGGCATCCTTGTAGCCGAGCGCGATGCCGACGCGGCTCGAGGTGTTGTTGCACAGGCGGAAGTCCGCATGCGCGGGCGCAATCGACCAGCACATCGCGGCAAGCGCAATGGCGCACATCGGGATGGCGGCGCGCAGGCGGCGCAAAATACGGCGGTACGGAGAATCGTCTCGGGTCATCCAGTCCAGCTATAGCAAAGCATTGGCGATTTGGCGCGCTCCAACGACGCCGGCTCAACCGATGGTGACCGGGACAGCGCGGCCGAATGCCGGCACGCGCCTACGCGCGATGCGGCTTTTTGCACATCGAGGTGGAAAAATCTGTGAGGGGCCCCATTTTGGGTTAACGTCCCGGGACTTAACGATGAGAGTTGCGCCATGGCGATCAACGAGAAAACCACCACCGAACTGGAAGCTGCCGTATTTCGCCGTCTGGTGGCCCATCTGCGCGAGCGAACCGACGTGCAGAACATCGACCTGATGAATCTCGCCGGGTTCTGCCGCAACTGCCTGTCCAACTGGATGAAGGAAGCTGCCGACGCCAAGGGCGTCGCGCTGAGCAAGGACGAAAGCCGCGAGGCGGTCTACGGGATGCCGTACGAAACCTGGAAGGAAAAATATCAGGGCAGTGCCACGCCGGAACAGCTGGCCACGATGGCCAAGGCGCAAAGCGGCCACTGAGGCAACACAATAGCGGCGCGCACGGTCACGCCGTTTTTTCTTCTGTGGGGCCGCTGTGGATGAGCCGGATGCTGCCTTGACGAAAGGCGCGTCAGTCTTGAGTGTCGCCCGACAATGCGGTGCCGCTTCCGGCCCCCGCCGATACATTTTCAGTTCAGTAGGAGTGCACGATGGCCACCGCTGCCGCCGTCCAGGACGAGCCCGCGACCCGCTTTGCCAAGGATCAGCTCAAGGCCATCATCGAGCGTATCGAGCGGCTGGAAGAAGAGAAGAAGGCCATCTCCGACGACATCCGCGATGTCTATG
>Ga0160496_1000065_pt1 | contig 111183 bp, 101 predicted proteins | sample DIDPMG_2_FD_108231 | JGI IMG/M metagenome (GOLD analysis project Ga0160496, IMG submission 108231) | Enriched soil microbial communities from UW Madison campus, WI, USA - DID2937_E24_FP MG | ecosystem: Environmental > Terrestrial > Soil > Grasslands | place: USA: Madison, Wisconsin | collected...
CCAATAGGCAGTCTAACGATTGTACATCTTGCAAAAAGTGGTAACAAAAAGTAAATTATTAAACCATTAAAGTTATCACACAATGAACAAAACATTCAACCTGTTATTCTTTATCAAAAAGAATAAAATCAGAACCAACGGAACCGCTCCCATCTACTTACGAATTACGATAGACGGCAAGGCAGCAGACATTGCTGCCAAAAGGTATATCGATCCGAAGAAATGGGATGTTAAAGCACACAAAGCGTTAGGTAATTCGCAGGAAGCCAAAACACTGAATCTCTATCTAAAAACTTTGGAACAGAAAGTTTACGATTTCCACTACCTGATGCTTAAAGAAGAAAAATTTGTAACTGCAGAGGGTTTAAAATCTAAACTGCTTGGAACGGATATTGAGCAAAGAATGCTTATTCCGATATTCCAAGAGCATAATGACAAAGTGGAAGCCTTGGTCGGTCAGGATTTTGCTCCCGGAACATTGGAACGTTATAAAACATCTCTAAAGCATACCCAGGAATTCATTAATTGGAAATACAAAGTTTCTGATATTGATATCACGCAAATCGATCACGGTTTTATCAGTGATTATGATTTCTGGCTGCGCAGTGTAAGAAAATGTGGAAATAATACGGCTGTAAAGTATCTCAAGAATTTCAAAAAAATAATCCGTCTGTGTATGGCGCATGGCTGGATCACCAAAGATCCTTTTCTAGGCTACAAAGCAAAGATTAAAGCTGTTGAACGTCCTTATCTTACCAAAGACGAAATTCAGATGATTTACGAAAAGGAATTTGCATCAGATCGATTGAACCAAGTTCGGGATGTTTTTCTATTTAGCTGCTATACCGGCCTGGCCTATGTGGATGTCAAGCAATTGTCAAAATCTAATATAAATATTGGCGTTGATGGAGACCAATGGATTTTTACCCATCGTCAAAAGACTGATACTTCAACCAGAGTTCCGTTACTGCCTGTGGCTCAGGAACTGATTTTAAAGTATGAAAATCATCCGCAATGCGTCAATTCTGATGTCCTGTTCCCTGTTCTCAGTAATCAGAAAATGAACTCCTATCTCAAAGAAATTGCGAGTATCTGCGGTATCAATAAAGATTTGACGTTTCACATTGCTAGACACACATTTGCTACTACTGTTACTTTATCCAATGGTGTTCCGATTGAAAGTGTGAGTAAAATGCTTGGCCATACTAATATTAAGACTACTCAGCATTATGCGAAGATTTTGGATAAGAAAGTGAGTGATGATATGGTGGTATTAAAAAGTAAACTTAAAGATTATAAAAATTCTAAAGGTTAAATCAATAATCAATTTGTACAAACCGAGATATCTTAAATATTAAAATATTTGCAACGAAAAAAATTCAATAGGCGAATTATGCAAAAATAGTTCGATTATGACTTGATTTTTATTACCCAAATCAGTATAGTTATTTATTAAGATCAAGCATTTTTATTAAATCATTAGATTCCTCAATTATCCACTGATTTTTTCTGACTAACTCCTTTACTAAATTTAATTGTTTAGGTGTTAGCAGAAAATCTATATTTTTATCCTTTATATTTTCCCACTTACTACTATGCTCGGTTTCTATGATGCCTTTTGGAACCCCATTTGGTGTAAGCAATTGAATGGTTTGTATTTTTTCTTTTACTAAAGGATAAATGATAAACAAGCCGTCAAAATCCCAATCACAAGAGTAATAGATAGGCAATCCTCTTGTATCTACATAATCCAATTTGGTAACATTTTTACCACCAGCATACCACAACTCTATGTTGTTAGCTCTAGCTAATGTAGGGCGCTTTAAAAAATCAATGTTTTCACATAGTACAATGCAATTTGGGTCTTTACACTCGAGCACATATTTATACTGTAGATCCTTATCATCAGCTAATTCATCAATATCCAAAAGTGATTTAACAGCATTTATTAAAGCCTCTTTTCCCAATAGATACTTCTCATTTTTGAAAAACATAAGAGATACGATTCTAACAGTTGCTTCATTTTTTATAATCTGCTCCCGCAATGGCTCTAAATTGCCATTGTCCATATCTTCTTTTATTCCAATTAAGATTTGAATATCAGATTCTTCAAAGCGAAGTTGGGGCTTTAATAATTCATTGTCTGATAAAAAAGTTTCATAACGATTATATTTCTCCAAATAATCTTTTTCATATATCTCAGCAAATCCGTCTAAAACAAAAAGATTATTGTGTGTTCTGTCAAGTATTCGGAGAGAATTAATAAGGTAATTAATTTCACCACTTTGTGCTAGAGTATCATTTATTTTTACATCACCTTTTGAATATAAATTATTTAACGCTCTTAACTCAATCCAATTCATTTTTCTATTCGGTTTATATATATATTCAAATCTTCGTTGTTATCCTTTGTTTTAAAATAGGAGGCTGAAGGGCAATAGTTGATATTGTCATCCTCTTTTCCTTTAATCAAATGATGGGCATACCATTCATCAGACAATCCGATATTGAATGTATGAGGAGCCATTGTAATTATCTGATATTGGAATTCCTCTGCGATAGCAGGAAAGGTATTAAAATTGGTATTATCCAAACTTCCCAATTCTTCCAGAATAATAAATCTTAAACCGTCACGTTTTTCCTTTTGTACGGCAGAAAGCCTTGCGATACCTAGTAATGCAATAGCTGAATATGTTTCTCCAGTACTGCCAGGAACTTCTGTTCCAAACTGATCCGTGAGCTTAGCTGACAGTTCAAAGTATGTTTTGGGATTCAGTAATTTATCAATCGAAACTTTGTTTTTGATTTTTGCTTGTTTCCTGAAAAAATCTTCAATGAAGTCCACTATAGATTGTCCAAACTGTAACTCTCCTTTTGTCGCTGTATTACGAACCTCGTAAGCTATCTGTTTAATATAATCAATCTTTATTTCTTTATTTCCATCAAATTCAAGTTTGAAATAAAACTTATTACTAATCTTTCTATCAACAAAGAATGCGTTTATTCTTTTTACCTGATCATCATATTTTTCGTATCGCTCAGCAGTTTTACTAAATATCTTTGTCATATTATCTCTGATACCATTGGCTATGTTTGTTCGGGTTTGATTAGCCTCATCTAACTCAGTAGTGATATCATCAGTAGATTTGATTTTATTACCCAATAATGCTTCTTCCACAACCCTGAATGAAAAATCCTGGTCTTTAATCGTTAATTGTACTGCCGGATTCTTCTCATCACTCGTTTCTTCAAATGAATTCGAAATGCCAATAAATGCTGTTTTATATTCTTCCCAAAGTTCATTGTAGGTGTGTTTCAATTCCTCAGTGTTTCTAAGTGTTAAAGGAAAGTCTGTTATATTCTCTTGGAAATGTTGGTAATAAGCATTATTGAGCGTAGTAAATTCTGTCTGCTTTTTAGTCAGATTACCAATAATTATCTGCAAGGCTTGTTTATCGCTCTTTATTTTACTTTCCAAAGATTGGAACTTACTTTGTTTAGCTCCTTTTTGTTCATAAAACTGGTCCTTCTTATCACTCCATTCTTTACGAATCCTCAACAATTCCTTTTTTACGACTTCCGGCTCATCATATTCAACTTTAAATAGACTTTTGATTTCCAATAGTTCTTCTCCCACTCTTTTCTTTTGTGATTGCAATTGAGAGGTCTTTTCATCAATCTGTAAAATACAGGCTACAGCATTTTTTAATTTTTCAATATTGCTAAAAACAGCAATAGAAACATCAAAGAAATAATCAAATAGACTTACATCATAAGGCTTTCCGTCTACGATATTCTCCAATGCTTCCAGTTTGGTATTTATGGAGCTGGTTTCGGTATTCAATTTTTGAATTAACTGCTGTACAGATTTTTCCAAATTTGCTTTGTCTCCTAATAGCGTTGCATCTGGATTAAATTGTATAAATTGGTTTAATGCCCCCAGTTTTAACCAAAAACCTTCTTTAGATGGGGTTGTTTTAAAATTATTAATCAGTTCATCAGGATTGATATATTGAGATGAATTGTTAGGATTAGAAATTTCAGAAATAGGTTTGGTCGCGTAATACAAAACCGTCTGTAATTGTTCATTATCTAACGAGGGTAGATTCTTAATATACCAGTGTAAAAGTCCATTTTCATTATTGTCTTTCAATAATTCTAATAGTTTTTCTTTGGTTGCCTTATCATTTTTTAAGGATGATTTTAATTCATCTAAAATCTCCGATTGTTCTTTTCGGGTTTGGATAATTTTTTCAAGTGTTTTGTGTTTTTCCAGATAAGGTTTTGCAAAAGTGATTTCTTTTTTAATACCTTCATTGCTTCTGCTTAAAACATCAATTCTTTGTATCTCATTTGCCCAGCTATCATCTACTTCAGGAAGGATAAACATTTTAAGTTCATCGACTTCTTTACCCAACTTTTCTCTGCTGTTAGATAAGTCTTGATAACGATTGAACATATTAAGATTTTCATCTGCTTTCTCGTAACTCTTTTTTATTATTTCTTCTTCTGCTGGGAGATTTTCGATAGCCGTATTTAGTTCAGTAAATTCAGTTTCTTGGATCGCTATAAGTGCCTTTCCTTCTGATTCTTTTTGTTCTAATTGCTTTAGTTCTATATAGGTGTTTTGTAATTCAGCTTCTTTAAAAGATTTAAATTTCACTTTGTGAGACTGTTCCAACTCCCGTAAACTGGTTAACCTTTTTTGCTTGTTGGACAAATTTTGAATGTCTTTATTCAGGCTTTCATATTCTCTCAATATCTTTTCAAGCTCGGATTGCTCTTTTTGAAAGTTGGCAAGAATATCTTCATCAGATTCTTCAAAGAGAAATTCTTTTAAGTTTTTGGAAGCCTGATTACCGCTTAAATTTAGTGTTTTAGCTTTTGAAAATGACTGTATGACCTTAGCAAAGGCTTTTAGATTTTTATCCTGGCTGAGATTCAGAGGTAATATATTTTTGTCATAAAGGAACTTGTAATAGTTATTGACAGTTTCATTGTTACTGAAGAAGTTCAATCGAAGCCCATGCTTTTCATAAAGGAATGTTGCTAAATCCTGTATGTCCAATATTTCTTTATCTCCAGCTTCCTTTTCCTTTAATAAATCTTTGGCGAAGATAAGCTCTTCTTTTTCAAGAGCCAGTTCATTTATTTTCAGGCTTAAATCTGCCTGTTTTGTAATTACAAAAGGAATGATACGTTTTCCCTTTTGGCTATTTATCTGTATTCCTATGGTAATAAACTTACCAACATTTACTTCAATATTCAAGAAACAATAGGCACATTTTGTTTTATAGGGAAGAGTATTGATTTGTCGTTCTTCTTTCTTTACCCCATCAGTACCGAATTTAATAAGGTCTTTATCATAGACAAAAATCATTTGGAGTAAATCGGCAATAATAGACTTTCCGACACCGTTTGCACCAACAAAATCTGTTCTTGTTGGATGAAAGAGATAGTCGTGTATATAGTGCTTCAGTATACCGACGGTAGATAAGGAGTAAATTCTTGGATAATTCATAGTGCTTCATCATTTTTAAGTTGTTGGCTAAAAGACTCAAAATTCTGAAGCTCATCCTGATACAATTTGGTTAAACGGTGGATAGCAGGTCTTATTTCAAAGACTAATTCTTCATTCCTCCCTGATTGCTTTTCTACCCAGCCTAATTTATCAAAGCTGTCTATGGTTTTGCCGAATTTGTTTTCTACTGTACTCCATTCTTTTTCATCATATGAATCCCTTATATCATTGAACAAAATCCTTTTGTATGCTTCCTGATGGTCACTCTCCAGTATTTGTGTTTTAATTTCATTCCAGTGAATGATTTTTTCTTCGTCAAAATATTTTTGGTAATACATATCCAAAAGCGTCAGCCCAATAAGTGTTTGTAATTCAGTAAGTTCTTTATTACGGCTTACATCACTTAGTTTTCCTTTCCCGTTTTCTGTGAAATCAAGATAATAATATCGACTTCTATCAGAGATATCAGCAACAAGATTAAGCCTGTATAAGTTACTATAAAAATTTCTCCACTGTGATTCATAGCCTTCCAGTATTGTATATTCTGCGTAATACTTGTTGTCAATATGCTTACCAGACAACAACAGAATATTGATGTCCGCAAAATGCTTTTCAACACTCTCCTCTGTGAGAAAAGAATAATCGCTTATTTCATAATTTTCGTTTTCCATAGGGATAGGTTATGTTGTGACAAGGAAATGATCTTTTGTTCTACATCAATAAATACATCGTTACTCTCTGAAGTATAAGCTGTCATACGGGATGCTACCTGATATGCAATGGACAAATCCTTTTCTTCATCTACAATACTATTCATAAGTTCATCTATAGACAATTGCCCATTGTTTTCCAGAATATCTTTGGCTTTATCAACCCATTGATTGATGATTTGCTGGCGGTTGATTTCTTTCAATATTTTCTGCTTTTCATTACGTTCATAGGTTTCATCAACTTCAGCGTTTACAATGATATTGGGCTTTGGGAGCTCAAACTCGTAATATCTTGGGTATAACATTCGGACAGGCTCATATACCAATTGCTTTAGCGGGAAATTGTTACTAAACTTGACACCCTCAATAGTATATTGAGAGCTTTCCAAGACTGTTCGATGTAGTTTTTTTATTTGTAATCTAAAAAATGCTCGTGCTGAAAATTGTTCTTGTAATTCGGTCAATTTCTCACTGGCGTGATTAATTTGTCTACGGATAATGTAAACTTTACGGTCTACCGAATTGAAAAATTCCCTAATATCTGTATATACTTCCTGTGCTTTTTCCCAATCACTTTTACTTTTCTGTAAATTGTAGGTATTAAACTTTCCATCATCTTCCATGTTTCGATAAAAATTATCCACAACATTTAGTAAATTACCAAGAAATTGGTCTTTGGAAATAATGGCTTCCGTAATATCTTCTGCTCTTTCTCCAAACTTTCTAAAAACAACAGTAAACTCTCGTACTAAAGAAGTTGCACTTTGTTCGTCTTCTTTTCGGAGAATATCATTTAATTCTTTGTAAGCCTCTCTCAATTCATCTTCTAATGCTTCTAAATGATCCGTAATGATTTTCTTTGAGCCTTGTATAAATATTCTCCCGAATTTTCTTTCAAGTTCTTCAATAGTATTGATTTCACCATGCCGTATCGTAAATGAGTCTTGCACACTTTTTTTGAGTGGATGGTTTTTGTATGGATTTTCTAATTTGCTTACCATCAAATCCACTACATTTTTAGCGTAGTCTGTCAGGTAATACTTCCATGGTTCTTCAGGGTGGCTTCGCAGAAAATAATGGAAAAGATTGTCTTTAATGTTATTCCATGGACGAATGGAATCGAGATTAAACTCCGTTTTTATATCCGTTAGGATTTCATTAATCTCTTTTTGTGTAAAGTATTCTTCGATTTCACGATTTTTGATTTTTTCATAAAGAGCAATAACCAAATAACCTCCGCCAAATTTTGAGGGAAGTAGGAGATCGTATTTGGTGTATAGATCTTTATTAATCATTTGGCTATAAAAACTAAATTGTAATCAATTTCACAATACGATTGATAAATTCTTGCTCTTTGTCAATGGGATTCTCAATTTCGTTTTCTTCTGTTAATTCAATACCGTCAATAACAAAATTGACTTTAGCACCTCGTTCATTAATTAAATATGGACTTTTATAATTATTAAAATCTGGTCGGTTAGAAATTGGATATAATAGCCCTCCAACTTTAACGACTTTATGATTTAAAAAGTTCTGAATGTAAGTGTGTATTTGAAAAAAATCAGAACGATCAACATCAAAACGTCTGCCTAGCATCTTTTTATATTTTGCATCCCAAATAGCAATTTCATCTCCTTTTTGAAACACAAGATCAGGTATTAATTCTCGTTTGTAAAAATGATCCGGATAAGCTATCTGTTTTTCATTTATACATTGCCAACCAATTTTGGATAGATTTCTTTTTAAAATAGCTCTTAAATATTGTTCCCAGACTTCTGCCATATCTATAAAGAAGCCAAATCCTTTTTTGTCTTTGTCTTGCTTCAGGCTGATTTGTTTCCGTTGGATAATGTCCCAAGATAAATCCACAATAGGTTTCCAACCTAGATAAATCTCTTTATAACTTATTTTTCTATAATCATCATAGCTTATATGTTTTTTGCGTTGTATTGTACTATGCACTTGGTTAAGTGCCTCTTGAGCAGAATCAGGAATATTTATTTGACCAATTGCAAATTCTGTTTTAAGGACATTGTACGCTTGAAAAATAATTTGTGCAATTGTTTTATCAATTTGCCGTTCTCTATATGCTGAAACAATTTCATTACTTTGATAATATGGCTTGATAGACTTTCTTACATCTAATCTGCCTCTTATTATTTGTCCTCTATGCTCCTTTTTTATATGAACCTTAGGCAATCCGTGTAAATTGGCATTTGCTAATTTTTGTAACCAAATAAAAGCAATGATACGTTTGATATAGTGCTGCCAATCATTGTTTTTATTTGCCTGACTTATGGAAGAGGTGATACGAATATTGAAGATTTCCTCTAACATCCTAAAAAGCATTTTTTCTCCAAATCGGGGTTTGATCGTGATTTTATAGTCGTGATTTTGAAAAGAGAAAATAGCTTCCCCCACGAATCTTCCAGCTATCCAGCAATGATTTTTATAGTCGTATTCAGCTAATTTCGAATCTTCATCAATACTATACTCCTTTGAAAACCAGAATACACTTTCACTTTGGGAACTGATAAATGCTTGTAAAACATCAGCAGATACATTTTCCATTGAAAAAGGTAAACAGTCAAAAGCTTCAATATGGATGTGATCATTAAGCATTGATGAATATTCTTTGCAATTGGTTTATCTTTTGACTCTTTGAATCAGCATCCATATTTCCTAAAAATGCCTGTAATATTGGCTTAATACTCACTTCCCATAAAATGTTAACAGGTTGATTTAGGAAATAATGTCTTCCTGAATGAATATTTCTAAATGAATTGAATATATCGACTATCTCCGCAAAAAACGTGTGCCCTATCTGATAATTTTCTCCCAATTCAGGAATTTGAGAAATTTCATTGTTTAGTTGCTCACATTTATTTATGAATGTTTCTATTTCTGTGTCGTTAATACTGATTTTTAATGAGTGTCTTTTCTCATTGATTATTTGCCATAATATATTTCTGTCAAATCCTTTAAATTGCCATAAGAACCTTCTTCGTAAAGCAAAATCTACTCTTTCTAATGAAAAATCAATTTCATTCATGGTTCCAATGAAATATAGATTTTCGGGTAGAGCGATTTCAAAGTCTCCCACTGAAAGTTCAATTTTTTTATTTCTATACTCTAATGCTGAGAATAATTCTCCAAACAGTCTGGATATATCCGTTCTGTTTATTTCATCTAATATCAAAATATGAGGTAATTTATCTTCCCGGACTTTATCAATCAGATTCAGCAAATAACCAGGTTTTGCTATACTCTTGCTATCTTCAATATGCAACCCTACAATAAAATCTTCGTAATTGTAGTTACTGTGTAACTGTAAGCGATGTATCTGTTTTTCAAAAATCTCATCTGAATTTTCAAAATATTCTTTGATGTTTTGTTTGTTTCTAAAGTACTGTTTAGTGATGAGTAATTCTGCTAACCGAGTAGCTGAATGAGTTTTTGAAGTCCCCGGAGGTCCATAAAAAATAATTGCTTTTTTATATTCGAATAGAGTAACTTCGGAAATATCATTTTTACTTTCTCCAAAGTTCCACGCATCTTGTATTTCATCATCATAAAAACTAATCTCATACCCAAAAACATCATCTAGCTTTTTTCTAATTGCCAAGATACTTTCATCAATATCGTCCCATAAACCATCTGTATTTTCTTTGTCAAGTAAACTGAAAAAAGTATTAATGATAGCATCTTTATGTTTTTGGGCTGCGATGGCTTCATATTTATCCGGATTACACAAATGCAATATTATATGATGCAATGCAAGAAATTCTTTACTTACCTTTTTTAGTTTTTCATCTGTTGTTAATCCTGTTTCATCATTGTTATAATATAGTTCTTTACAAAGGGATTCAATATATTCCTTTAAAGATTGAATATCATTTATTCCATTAGATAATAAATTGATTTTTATATCTCTAAATAATAAAAGCAAATATGAAATCTCAAAAGGCTTATTCAGTTTATGCCGTTGTCCAGCTGAACCAATTCCACCATCAACAAATACGTCGGATATTAAATCATTATATTCATCTCCTAAAAATCGGATCACAGCACTTTCTTTACCCCAAACTCTCATATCTGAAGTAGGCAAGCCCCATAACCAAATGAAATGGGCAAAAACTTCTTTTGTTTCTTTAGAAGTATTTGCAAACTGGTCTTTTGATTTTTCGTCAAAATTTCTATTACTTGTATCGGGATTATCAACAAAAGCAGATACGCAATTATTTAAATTTTCAATTGAAAAAACGCCTTTATTATCAGTTATATAACTATCATTATTTAAAATACTTTGCTCTAAAAATGAATCAAAGTAATCATACACTTCTTGTTTAGCCCAATGTGGTTTCATTAAATATTTTTTTTATATCTTTTTGTGTTAGTAAATCAATCCTCTTTTTTCCATCTTTTTATAATTTCTTCAAAGCTTACGTCTTTCCAGTCTTTATACCATTCATCTTTAAATTTCACGGATTGTGATTTAGGCTGTGGATCGGGTAAATCTAATTTTACAACAGAAGGAATTAAGGCTGCATCTCCAACTATAAGACATTCACCAGAACCTAAATTGGGTAAAATATCAGCAATAGCATTTGAGTTTTCCGGCATTAGAGCTTTGACATAACTTTGGTCATTCACATTAGTGAGTCTTAAGGATATGAAATTATTGCATTGTGAAAAAATAGTTTCCGACACTTCTGAAGGTCGCTGACTGACAACCATAAGGCTTAATCCATACTTTCTACCTTCTTTGGCAATCCTCTCAATTGATTTTTTTGAAGCTTTATATTCTGCTCCACCAGTTTTTGGAATATAATTGTGAGCTTCTTCACAAACAATCATAAACGGAATATCGTTTTGCTCATCGTTAGCATGCTTGATTTTAGAATAATGAAATGCAAAATCAAAAACCAATCTTGAAATTAGGCTTACAGTTATGCTTAATACTTCGAACGGAATTCCACTAAGGTCAATTATTGTAATATTTGATTTGTCAAGATAACCAAGAAATTGCTTAAGAATGTCTCCAAAATCTGTGGTCTGAAACGATGTCGCATCTTTCTTTTGAGCATTAAGGATAAAATGCAATCTTTTATCAGAAAGTTTCGTTTCCAGTCTAGAGATGAACCTATTGAATTCTCCGTAGAAAGCTCCATTAGATGCTTTCGTAGCTGCCGCTGTGGATTGCGTTATAAAATCTAATTTATTATTGAAATAATCCTTTTTCTCGGAATCTGTTATCAAAGTACCATCACTCAATTTCGGGCAATTTTCAGAAGCCAATTTGCCTATAACCTCATGATTAAGATTCCAGATATAGTTGTAGACCTCATTTATATCAAAGTAAACAGGTGTATCATAATTTACTTTGTCTTTTAAAGTTGGATTGTGTTTTTCTTTATTGAGAATAACTGCCCTTTTGAATTGTGAAACTTGATTATGATGGTTGTTTTCATTTCCTTCTATAAATAATGATTCTAACTCTTCAGAGTTCATTAACCAATAAGGTAATTTCAAGCTTTCTGCATCAAGGTTATTCAGATTGAATTTTTCGTCGCTATGGAGATCAAAAGCAGACTTGTATTCCGAATGAATGTCAAATATAATTATATGTGCATTTTTTTGTTGAGCGGTATTTTGATTCTTTTTTTTATCTATACCTACTGCATCCTGAAGTATTCTTGCTACCGTGCACGATTTCCCGGATCCAGTTGATCCAACAAGTGCTATATGCTTCCCGAAAAATTTGTTCGCATCAATTTTAAGATCGATGGTTTTATTTTGAACTAGCTTTCCGAATGGAAAGTTAAAATCCTTATTAGAATCATATATTAATTTAATGGTAGAATCTTCAACAACAGAAACCGGTTCTGTCGGGCTCGGAATAACAGCGCTACCTCTATGGAACTCTTCATTTTCAATATATCCAATAGGCTGCGTTTGGATAAAGAACTTCAAACCTGACTCAGATGCATTTGATTTTATATTCTGAATAACTGCTATTACTTTATTTAAATTTCCTTCATCAATTTCCAAATACTTTCCAATTTGGAAATCTTTCTTATGTGCTTCAAATACCTTTTCGTCACTGATTTCTATTAATATTGCGTTAGGAGAACTCTCCAATACTTTACCTATTTTAGTTGTACTCATAAAGTAGATGTTAATGATAATAAATATTTTATCTCGTTGATTTCTGGCGTTTTTAATTTTTCGATATTACAACTTATCGTATTTTCAAAAGGAAAGTCCTGATTAGATATAATAATTACATCATCAAAACCTGCGTCATTTACTATTGAATCAAACTCATTTTCATGATTACACAATTTCAATTTGAACTCAATAGTTCCGTCCTTGATAACTTTAAGAGGATCTCTAAGGAAACGAACGGAATTAAATGCACCCGCAACTAGCCCTCTTTCCAAGGTCAGTTTTTTCTGATCGAGAGATTTCCATATACTGTTTATAATATCTTCATTACAAACAAGACTAAAAACAGGACATTGATTTAACCGTAATTTACTATTGTATTTCGTTATATAATCTTGTACTAGTAATGGAATATTACGTTCAAAATCTGTAATATAACTTGCATCTAGAATTACAGCTCTTTTCCGAGAATTGTTGTTCAATACTTCTGCTATCTGTCTCCTGCGTTGCTTTAAAAACTTAGTATAATCTTGTAGTTCTTTTGTCCATCTACTTATAGCAGTTTTCTTTTTCTTTTTAAGTTCCTTCAAAAAGTCTACTTTATTAATTTTTCGCTTTTGCTCATCATGTTGAATGCTTAATTCGGCTATAGCATGGATTGCATTAGGGTAAAATATTTCAGTTGCGTCTTCAGTTGTAAATCCTTCATTTGAAAGACATACTATAACTGCTTTTTCAGTGTCTGACAGGGAAGCCCCAAATTCTACTTTGAATCGTTTCAAAAACTCATTTCCTCCTGTAAAACCAGAAAGTTCAGTTATATATTTTTGTAAATCTGTTGCTTTTGAATCTAATATAGATTCTAATTCAGTTTTCGTTAGTATTTTTTCTGAACCTACAGTTTCATTAGGGAAGTGTGCGTAAAGTCGATAATTTATATTTGCGGTTGGATTATTTTTGTAATGACAAAACATCTGTAATACCGGTTTGTAAATAGTTGAGAGTGTAAATTTTTGCTTACTCTCATGATATTTACATTGTACTGCTTTTTGTCCCGTGGATGTACTAATATCAATATCTTCTATTATTCCTTCAACAGTTATTACAGTGTCTTCTGATGAAAGTAATAATTCATGGAACGTTATTATAAATTGGTATATAAATCCTTGTATTGTATAATCTGCTGTTCGGTTCATGGTAATTTTTATTACTTAACTGCATTTAAAGTTAATTACTTATATTTGTGATAACACTTACAATTGATATATCAAGAGAATAAAAAACTAAAATACAAATAACATTTTACTATAAATTACGGTTTTCCGTAAACAACAAAAATAAAGATCAGTATAGAATCGGTAATCAGTATTTTCACTGAACTTTATCCATGTTTCAAATTATTGTGGACCACTACTTAAGTTAAACTATAATTTACCTGTAATGACTTTACGAATTACCATAATTTTCAAAACATTGTTTCCTATTAATTTTGAAAAAAATGAAAAGCACTTTCTAATCCGGCCAACAAATGGATAAACCCGGAAGCTATTAACCAACTGTCTGGCGGAAATATTCCGTTTATCAGTGCGGTATTGTTCTAGCCTAAGGATTTTATGTTTTGTTTGATATAAATATTAGTGCAATATTTAACGAAAACATTAAATCGTAATACTTAGTCTTCAAGAGAACGGAAATTAAAGAATTTAGAGAGCTATGAGACAATACTTCCAAAATACGTATTATCAATAAAGATTTAATTTTTCATATTGCAAAGTAAACATCTACGACTATTGGTATTTTTATCGAGCAGCGTTCCAATAGAAATTTATGAGTTTAATATTTCACGCACACAAGTCTAAAAATTGAACAGCTAAATAAGATGGTTTTAAATATGAAAGTGAGGGATTTTGTGCCCATTCCTCATCGCTTTATGGATAAGATTTTCGCTGTAGCATCTCTGTGAATGCCCTCAAATAGGACATTTGCAAAAAAGTGGTAAAATCCTAGTTTAAATTTTACGTAGTAAAGCTAAAAATTACTGCTCAAATCTGCAAGTAAAAAGACCAAAATTTGAACAAGTTTTTTAGAGTTCAAACCAACAATTTAATATTTATTTTTGCGTCTTAAATTTCTCAGTTGAAATATTTCTAAAAGAAAACAAAGAAAAAACCGGAAAAAAGAAAAAAAGAAAGCCTTTTGAAAATGAGCGTGGCATTCGGTCAAGGTTTTTTTGGAAAAAGTTTTTGCGTAGATTTTTATACGCAAAAAGTTTTTCTGAAAATCAGGAGGGCTTGACCTTGACAGAATTTAGCGTTGGGCTGGGAAGCGAATTATCTTTGGCTTCTGTTTTTATTTTTAGTTTATGATTGTATTATCTCATTCTTTCTTAATAATCAGAATAAATTGCATACTATTAATTAGTTATTAATTCTAAATGCTTTAAAAACTCTTTACATTTATAAAAATCGTAATAAGAATTCTTTAATATTTCAATTTGAAATTTTAGTGGTAAAAATTTACCGTATTTCGAAAAATCCAGAATCTCAGGAGTATTCTCCAAAAGATTTTCTAAAATGAAATCAAAATTAATATTAGACGATTCTAAGCCATTTATTTTTAAGATAAATTCTTCTTGGGAAGTTTTTATTTCAAAAGAAGAATCCAAGTCGGAGTAAATATTTTGAATACCTAAAATGTCAAAAATAAGTTTAAGCGTTCTGTTTATTTTTGTGCCTGTAAAAGAGTAAAATGTAAGATTTCTATTGGTTGAAAGTAAAGGTCGTTCTTTGACAATATCTGAAAAATCAAAGACTGAAAATTCTTTCTGCATTTCGGATATGACATCCTGACTTGGCTCATCAAGAAAATCATATTCTTTTTTAGAAACGAGCACTTCTAGCATTTTTTCTCTGATTTTGTATGCGGTATTGGCTCCGTTGCCTTCAAAGACTGGCTTCTTACCATCTTTTGCTGGAATTACTTCAATTTTCTTTGATTTTAAGTCAATTAATATGATTTTCCAGATTCTTGCAGATAAGTAAATATTTTCATCTTCTCTAATCTGTAGGGTTAGTGGAATTTCTCCTATTTTATTTCCTTTATGAGATACTTTGAATAAATTTTCGGTCTGAAAAACGCTGTAAAACTCTCTGTTGTTAACAATTTTCTCTCCCTCAATTCCTAAAATCAATTCTGGACCAAGTTGTTCAAGAAGATCTTTCTCAACTAAAAATTCAATGATTTCTTCGATTTCGTTTTCTGATATATTTTTGAAAGCACAGTTATGATTTAATTCACTCAGTAATTTTTCTTTTGACATTCCAGAACTGCCTTTTATGATAGAAAGCATTTGATGAAGCAAAATATCATAAGGCTTTTCATTCAAAGAAACCGGCTCAATATACTTCTCATCATATAAAAGCCAACAGGCAACTGATTGTAATAGTGTCCAACGATTAGTAGCATACAAAAACAAATTACTTGCTTTGTTATCTCTTCGTCCACTTCTTCCTACTCTCTGGATTAATGAAGCAATGCTATGTGTAGCATCAATCTGAACGACCTGGTCCACACTTCCAATATCAATTCCTAATTCCAATGTGGAAGTACACGCGATACTAAAGTTTTCATATGTGTTATTCTTTGCAAAGAATTCTACATATTCCCGCACTTCCTTATCTACGGAAGAATGATGGGAAAAGTAATTTTGGTGTCCTCCGACTTTATCAGAAATCTTTCTCAATTTCACGGCAATTTCCTCAACTCTTCCCCTGGCATTTGGAAAAATCAATGATTTGCTATTTCTTGTCTGGATATATAAATCTTTTAATAATTCGAGAGGCAGTTCTGCACCGCTGCCTTCAAAATATCTGAAGACTGCATTAATAAGTTTGGGGTTTGTATCCCGTAAGATTTTTGTGCTCTCAACGTCTCCGAGGAAACTTTTCAGCTCTAAATATTGGTTAGAATCACTGACGGTTGCAGAAAGTGCTATCGTTTTGAATCTGGTTTTATTTATTTTTTGTAAACGTGATAAAATAGATTGCAATTGAACGCCTCTGTCAGAACCTAAAAAAGAGTGAATTTCGTCAATTACTACATATTCTAATGACGCAAACAAATGTTTTACGTTATGAGGCTTATTCACAAACATTGCTTCTAAAGATTCCGGTGTAATCAGAACGATTCCGTTCGGATTTTTCAGCAGTTTATCTTTCTGACTTTTGCTCGCCTCACCATGCCATTTGGTTACACTGATGTCCAAATATTCACACAATTCTTCAACACGTCGAAACTGGTCATTAATCAAAGCAATCAATGGAGAAATGTAAAGCACTTTCACACCCTCTTCTCTAAAATCTGTTCTTGATAAAATGGGTAGAAAAGCAGCTTCCGTTTTTCCGGAAGCTGTTCTGGAAATTAACACATAATTATTCTCAGTTGATAATATTCTTTGGATTGCTGCTTCCTGAATCGGTCGCAACCTTTCCCAGCCTTTGTCTCTGACGTATTTCCTAATGGGTTCAGAAAGTAGATTGAACGCCGTCATAGTTCTTCAATACTATCCAAAATATTCAAGTCATTTGGCCGCTCGTCTTCAATTTCAATATCTCCAAACAACTGCTTTTTGTCAACATCCGGGTTTTGACGAATGATATTTAGAATATTCAAGAAATCACGAATAACTTCTCTGGGTGTCAAAAACTCTGATGCACCTGGCTTATTAAACATTTCTTCCATAAAAGCAGAAATCTCTTCATCAGAAATACTGATTTCAGTTTTGTAATTAAAATCAAAGATTAATTTCAATTTTTTCAAAAGAACAAATATTTCATTATGATCCAAAGGCGTAAGTTTGATGACAGGCTGTGCAAAGTCACGCATTTCCAAAGTTTCAAATTTGTTGGTCTGCAATCTGGATTTTAAAGCCTGGTAACTAAACAAACCTCTTCTTTCGTTTTCAAGAAATTCTTTTGTCCCGGCGAAATTGATGAATAGATTATAGACCTTTCCCTGAAAACAGTCATTGTAAATCGTAAGGATTTTCTCATAGTTTTTCTCGCGCATTATGGAGGTAGAAATTTTGTAAAGGTTGATCGCTTCGTCAAGATTTATCATAAATCCGCTATATCCCATACTTACAAACAATTTGCAGAAATTTTTGAGCATATCATAGAAATTCTGGTCATTGATAATTTCCCGCACACCCAAATCCTGCCTTGCTTCGGTCTTTGTTTTATATTCTCCTTTCAGCCATTTTAATGCATTCCTTCTTAAAAATTCATCATTTTTAATATAGCCTTCGTAATATTTTACGATGACGGAACCAAAGTCAAAACCACCTACTTCAGTAATTTCGTTGATGGTTTTCATTATGGTGTTTTGAATCAGTCCAAGATATTCTTCATTACGGATATCAACCAATGAAATATTGTTTTCCTGTGCTGTTTTTGAAATAACCTGCTCTATCCATTTTTCCAACAATGTCTGCAAAGCACCTCCTTCTGGCTTGGTCTGGATAGCAATATTATCCATAATTGCCGAATATAATAAAACACTTTTTCCATCATTAGCATAAAGACGGTTATCAGGAGTAAAATCTGCATTTGCAACTACAAATTTTTGCTTTAGCGCTACTGTATTGAGCAAATGAAGCATAAATGATTTACCGCTTCCAAAATCTCCAATCCAGAATTTCGCAATGCTGTGTCCGTTCTTTACGTCATTCAGTGCGGTAATAAAGGCTTCTATTTCCTCTGTTCTTCCTACTGTTATATGCTGCACTCCGATTTTTGGAACAACACCTCCTACAAGAGAGTTAATTATAGAGGTAGCTTCTTTTGGTTTAATATTATCAATCATTGTTTAATAGTTTTTTGTAATAATCTGGGGATATGGTAAAATAGTCGTCTTCTTCTTCAATCAATACATCATCCAGTGTTTCATAACAGGATTCATTAATTGAATCAATCACCGAGCTCATCATTTGGTTTTTGCTTTTCAAGACTTCTTCCAATTCATTCTGTGGAATGCTGAAGCTGTTTTTTTCAAAGATTTCCAATACCTCTTTCTGAAGTTCTGAAATGCGTAAATCTGAATTAAATCTTGATATGGCGGATTCTGTATTATCATCGGTGGTTATATGAATCTGAACTTCTCCGGTTTCATTTTCTTCTATAGAATCAGATGTTTTTATTTCATCCTCCAATTCGTCTTGAAGATATTCATTCAGAAGATTGACCGTTCCGGAATGCTGTTTCTGAACTTCTTGTATTGAGTTTCTATCGATAATAATTTTTTTTCGTTTTGGCTCATATACAGAAGTTATTCTTTTCAAGGCATTTTCAAGTTGCCTGTCTTTAATAAAATCATTCAGAATCTTTTCAAAATCTCTCAATTGTTCATCAGTTTTAAAAAGACTTTTCTGAATGGTTTTATTCATCTGCTTGTTATCAAACTTTGATGATTTCAAATCGGAATCTATGTAATAAACATAAAGCTTAAGAGAACTTAGCTTATCCAGTTTTGCCATAAACTTAGAAGCTTCATAAAAAATATTTTCTACGGAAGGATTTTTTATGTTTTCTTCAGCTAGTCTGATAATTTGATTTTCAAAGTCGACTATATCCGTATAAGTTTGTGTTATTGTTTCAAATTTAGATTTCCAACGGGTGGTATTGCTTTCGTTCAGTAACTTTTCGGTTTCAGTATCAGGAGAAATAATATTCTTCTGGTCATCAATTAAGAACACATCTAATTTTGAAATAACTTTTTCATAGTACGGTGTAAAAATTTCAGGTGAATTATAATTAAACTCTGCTGTTAGTTTCCTCTTATTTGAGTAGACCTCTCTGACATTGTTTTCACTTAATTTCAGAATGTGCCCATAAATTTCACCTTTTACAGAGTCAAAAGTATATTTATAATTTTGACTGCCTTTTCTATATCGGTAATATTTTCTCACAATCAAATCAGACAATTCATCCATCAGGTTAACGAATGAATTATCATTAGAAACATAATTGTTCTGAAGAAATTCCACAGCCCTTAAAAACTGTTTCAGGATTTCAGTTTTACAGAATTCAGCATTATTAAAAACATTAGTTTGAAGCCAAATTCTGTTTAGGATTTCTTCTTGCTCAGTTGAAAGATTAAGCTTTTTCTTGTATTTTTTACCAAGCTTCCAATAATCATAATCATATTGCTGATTTTTTTCTCTGAAATGTTCAGCTTCGTCATCCATATTATATTCTTCAAGCTTCTTTAGCAGAAATGATACACCATATGATTTTGTTCGCGGAAAAGTACTTCCTAACATTTCCAATTGATGTTCGATTTTTTTATAATCCTTATGAACTTCAAAATCGTTTAATAAATCAAAAAGCAGAATAAAAGCATAGTTGGTATTTCCATTGAGAGAAAGAACATTCCCCTTTAAAAATTCCGCTCTGAATTTGTCATAAAAATTTCGCTGCTCTTGTGTTGCATAGTTAATCTCATCATAAGAATAGACGTATTGATGCGGCCAATAAGGAACAGAAGAATAAGATGATGATGAAGACGAAGAAGGATACTCCGATGTAATCTTTATATTACTACTTATCAAAGTGCTCATCAAATCAGATACATCAATAATTGAATCATCTTTTATTTTAGATTCTACAGAATTTATCTGGTTTTTAGGTTGGGATGGGGTAATCTCGTTTCTTTTTTCGCTATACTTTTTTTGAGGCTGTACTTTTATAGGATTAGAACTTGTATTCTTAAAAGTTACTTTATTTTTAGGTTTTTTCTTTTGGTTTTTGCTTATGGCAATGATAAAAAATAAAATTACCAGAATGATAAAAAAAGTCATATTCTCCTACGTTTATATGGCGTCAAACACATCAAATTCGTGAACCAAAACAATGGTATGTCCTGACTTTCTTAAGTCCAATGCTTTTTCTACTTTTCTACCATAGCAGGCATAGCTCCAACAAGCATTGCTGGTATCGCCAATAATCAAATAATCTGTTTTTTTTGAAATAGAATTTACAGGAATGCCTCCTTTGTCTTTAATGGCATTCTGAAGTTCAGTTCTGGTTCCTCTGCTGAGAATTCCTGTGACACAGAACGTTTTATTTTCAAAAATAATCTCAGGATCAACTGCGCATATTCCAGAAATATTTATATCTGCCGTTGCTTTATCAATTGATGCTTTTACATCATTATTACTAAGTTCAACGAATTGCTTGATAAATGCCATCAGTATTAATCTCTCTTCTTCTTCAATTTTCTTATCAGAAACGACCGAAAGGACAAGACTTCGTATTTCATCATAAGGGTAATAGGAATTAAGATGTTCATTTTCTGAAAGCCATTCGTGAAGTTTAAAAATTTCTGTATCATTGAGTTCTCCATCAGATAAGATTCCGTGAAAAATCCCTTGGAGCTGTTGCAAATCAGAAGTAATACCATTATAGTAGATACTGTCGTGTTCATATTTTTGGCATAGCCAATAAAGATCTTCAATAGCTTCCTTTGGTGGAATATCGTTAGACACCGTATTATCAATCAATGACATAAATTCCCTAAAAGGATTTCTGTTCACTAAATAGTGGTGTTCTCTTGCCCACAACTGCAATTCCTTCATCTCATAAGAGTCTATTTTATCATCGGAAATAATTCCTAATAAAATGCCTTTGAGAGAATTGATTGCCTTATCAGCTCTTGCTTTAACGGTTACAATTTGCTGTTCTGAGTTTTCAAAGTTTGCCATAGTTTTATATTCCTGAAATTTCTTTCTCTATTAATTTATATTTATCCTTTACCTCTTCACCTGAATAATAATCCAATAAGTCTTTTTTTGTAAGTGTTCCATCAACTAAGAATTTTTTTAAATACTGCTGATTAAACTCCATAAGAAGTATTGATTTTTCTAATTGTTTTAAAATAGCTTTATTATTATCAATGTTATTATGAACTAAATTTTTTATAGATGTGATTTCGCTAATATCTTTAATGATGCGATTTACAAGAATAGCTAATAAATCTTTATCTAATTCAATTTCTTTAGCGTTTAATGCAATATCTCTTGCCAGCATATAAGCAATTGCCAGATTAGAATAATCCCCTTTTTGAGAGTTTATAATCGCTACAAAACCAATTCCCTGAATGTAACCTACATTCTCAAAATTTTTAAGAATTGAATTTTCAACTAAAGATATATCAAAAACAATTATACTTACCTTAGCGTCTCGATTTGCTTGAGCTTCTATTAATTGACTCCAGGCTGTATCCGTTTTTCTTGTAAAAATTTCCTTACTTTCAATATCTCCAAGTCTTATGCTTTTATCAAATTTACATTCAATCGCAATTTTCAAATTCTGGTTACCATCTATTTCGCAAATGATATCACCAGTTTTATTTTTAGGGATGTTTCCTGCTGCATTACCTGTTAGGAAGGCTTTGTCTTTTAATCTTTTTTCCTGGAAATAATTGTTTAGAAACTCAGCTATTTCATCTTCAGCTAAAATACCTTTGATTGTGGACTTATAAAAAAGTTCTTTTTTCATTTCGAAAATCATTTTCAGACTTTCCAATTCTGTACCCAATTCATTATTGGTTTTGGAAAGAAATGTAGAGATACGGTCCTCCATTAATGCCAAAACTCCGATGTATATAGCTCGGAGTAACTTGTCATCTCTTTCAGATGCTGGAAGATTATCGAAGTAGTTGAAAACGATTTGATTTTCGATTTCGAATTCTTTGATTTCGATTCGTTTAAGTTGTTGATTTATTTTAATTGTTGACATATTTTAATTTACAGATTTCATTAAGGCTTCATAGTGATCTTTATCTTTTTGCAAAAAGTCTACAACAGTAGAACAAGCTTTCTCTACATCAACTAATAATTCACTATGTTTTCCTATACGATCAATATTATTAAAATGACTAAAATAATGAAATGGTTTAAGAATCCTTTTTGATTTTAATTTCCCAAAAACCTTATTTGCTCTCTCATCCACTTCGTCTTTACTTGGATATTTAGTTAATGTATACATCTCGACAAATCGTCTTAAAATATTAGGCATTATAAGTATTTTATCGGATGAATTCTTGTTTGGATCATTATTAAATTTAACAATTTCACTAAATAGAAAATGATATTCGGACTGATAATTATCAAATATTGGAGGAATTATATTAATTGAAGACTCATTAATTTTCCTTTCAATAAAATAGCGAGATTCTTTACATTTATTTTCATTTTTAACATAGTAAAAGCCATCTTTCTTTGGTAAATCTTTGAGAAGGTTAAAAAATTCAAAATTATGACTGGATATAAATAATTGCAAACAATTTATTTTCCAAACATTTTGAGAAGAATTTGTTGCATCTTGTTCTTGACTAAAGAAAATTTCTTTCATTAAAGAATTAATCTGAAAAATATGATTACCATCCAAGCTAGATATGGGATCATCTATAAATACAATGTAGTCTTTGAACTTATTTTTTAATTGCAAAGCTTTTATTGAAACTAAAAAATGAGAGAATGCAATTGCCGTTTTTTCCCCTTCACTAAGATTAGAAGCATTTTGCTTGTCTCTTAATAATATGAATTTACTCGTTTTATCATCTAATTTGATTTCAATATCTTCTCTATTTAAAAAGCTTTGTATAAAATAAGTATATTGTTCTGCTCCTTCTTTGTCACTTTCTTTAAGAGAATTGTATCTTTTTATTTCTTTTTCTAAATCTTGTACTTGTTTATCTAATTTTTCGATTTCTAAAAGAGCTTTTTCGTATTTCTTTTCTTTTGCAAGATATTTTTCTCTTTTTACAAATACAGCTACTAAATGATTTTTCAATTTCTCTCTTTCAATTTCAATTCTGGAAGAAAAGTTTTTCGAAAAATCATTGTTCTTTTTTATAAGTTCATTAATTTCATTTAACAAAAATATAATAGAATCAAGATTAAATTCTTTTGCTTTTTCAACTTTCAAGTATAAGGACTTGTTTATTTTTTTATCAAGTTTTTGAAGTAAATTATTCAAATATTTTTTATAACTCAAAATCGTTTTATCAATTTTGGTTTTAAGACTTATATAATCACTAATAAATCCTAAGTTGAAATCATTAATACTCGAAGGAAAATTTATTTTATCAACAGCATCAATTTCATAACTGATTAATAGTCTCAGGTTATCAGACTCTTCTTTAATTAAGGATGCTTGACTATTAAAATATTGTGACAGGAAGTTTAATCTTTTTTCAGTAATTGTATTGTCGCAAAAAAGACATTTGGTATTTGGTTTGTGTAAATCTTTACCTTCTTTGACCCAATTATAAGCCTCATTATTATTATCAAGAATTTGATTCAAAACATCTTTTTTGGGGATGATTTCTAAAACTTGGTTTACTTTTTTAGTTAACTCAATATTAAAATTAATTTTAATTTCCTCTAACTCTTTTTGAGGACTACTAATTTTTACAATTTCTCCGATTGAAGATAATTTCTTTGTATCTTGAATTATATGACTATTTACATTTTGTTTAATATTGTTAATAATGTTTTTAACATTTGCCTTGGTAAAATTTATTAAACTTAGAAAATGTTCATCTTTAATCTCTTTTGCAAGTACAGTGAATTTTCCAGAATATGAACTATCGTAAATTTCAAATGCATCTATATCATCTTGAAATTTTATTTTTTTCCCTATCAAAGTATCCGTTCCACTAATTGAATCTATTTTATTTTGTAATTCAATTATTTTCGTTTCATACTTTGCATTATCTCCGACTTCAAAAAAAATTGTTTTTGAATCAGAGTTATCATTCCCGTTAATACTGAAATTTAAATTATCCTTTATATAATCAGAATTAAAGATAAGTAAATCATAAGGAAAGCTCTCTAGATTAGAAGAATCATATGTTCCGCTATCTGTACTAATCTTAAAAGTTCCATTTGCATAGCTATCGTGTATTTTTTTATCTCTCAATGAACTGAAAATACGAGATAAAGTAGTTTTCCCAGAGTAATTCCATCCATAAAAAAGATTTTTATGGTTAAAATCCTTTATCCCACTTGAAGAGTTCCAAGAGAAATTTTTATAAATACCAAAATTTCTTATAGAGTCAATCTTCTTAATCATACAAGTCCTTTACATAACGATTAACGTAACTATTCAAACCACTACCTCTTTGAGCAAGCCTTTTCATAGTTTCTACGTGATGTTGTCCAGCTTTCTGATAGCTATACCTGTAAATACGTGAGTTGCCTGAGAACTTTATAAGTATGTAATCTGGACCGATTTCATAAGCTGATACTCCTGAATTTCCACTTGAGTTCCTGTATCTTTCCATAATTAGATTTCGGCATAAATTTCAGACATTCCCTTGTCTCCTCTTTTGTAATCACTTCTTACATCAAATGTATCGTCTGTTACATCAATGTCATCAGCTTTGCCTAAATCGTACATTTTCCAACCCATCTTACCAGATGAAGAATATCCACCTATTTGATACGCTCTCAGACCTTCATTTCCAGCTGTAGTTTCACCATAACAATGGGGCTCTACAACTCTTAATTTACCTTCGTAATAAAATTCTATTACATTTTGATTCTCAACTGCTTTGATAATTTCTTGGTTCATAGTTTTAGTATTAATTGTTAAACTCTAACAAATTTAAATTATTAATTTTAATGCAAATTACGGTTTTCCGTAATCGTTAATAAAATATGATTTAAACTTTCTAAAATTAATTAAAATTCTTATTTGAATGAAAATTTTCTAAATGAAATTTCACAGTTTTACGAAATATTAGTTTCATTCATCTAAACTTATTAGAAAAGATAATTAAAGGACAAATAGTTTTATCAAAAATTATATACTCCTTTTACTCTTCTTCCCAATAACCTTCAACTCCCCACCAAAATCCAACATCACCACCTGGCTTCCCTGAAACGGATTGTACGACGGCTGATAATCAATATAGCCCGAAGAATTCAGATTCTTCAGGCATTTATGATAGGTGGCTTTTGAGCGGATTTTACTGATTCGCATCACTTCATCGCGGGAAATACTGACCGGATTTCGAAAACGGCTGAAATTCCAGAACTGGAATAAGGCTAAATAGAGGCTGATGTGCGATGGATTAAGCGTATTATCCTGAGCCACCTTTTCATAGAAAGCTGTGAGGTGTTTGATATAATTCATAATTTAGTTTCTGTGCTTCGAAATATCATTACTTCTTTTTCAGCATTTCTTCAATTTCTTTGTAATTGTAATATAGTGTTCCACCGACACGGGTGTAAGATAAAGTTCCATTGATGCGTAGCTTCTGCAATGTTCCTGAGGAGATTTTCAGTAGTGCTTTGACCTCTGACGAACGCAGCCATAATTTCTGCTGGGAAATTTTTATTTGAAACAGGTTTTGTATGTCTTCCAACAATTCGGTTCTAAATTCCTGAAGGTCTTCTTTGGTGATTAGGTTTACGATCATATCTACTTCATTTTTGTTTTTGACTTGGTTTTCTTCTACAAAGTTGTAGCATTAAAACATTCAAAACAATAGTGTTAGAGGGATGTGGGCTAAATAAGAACAATCTGGATGATGCAGGAATCTTTTGGAGATTAAAAAAGAATAAATTGGAATCTACTAGATGGTTTACAAAGAAAAAAAGACGAGTTCCGAAGTCTTTTCCCCTTTTTGCAAAAAAGGCAAGAGCGTCTTGGTATATGGAACTTGAAAAGTTTGTATATACAAAGACACATCTTGCTAATAATACCGTTTATTTTTTCAGATTTCTAAAAAGACACACATCTGATTGATTATTAATTAGTTGTAATAATTGCTTTTGAAAAAAAAGAAAGCGGAACGGTAATGAATTCAAGGTTGCTTAACTTTTGAGCAGGATTGACAAGACTTTGCTTAATTTTTACGCAGGTTGCGAAAGAAGCTGCTTGATTTTTGAGCAAGGACGGCGTTTTCTTGTAACATTTTTAAGCAGGTTTTCAAAAAGTGGCGCAATTTTAAGAAGGGGGTACGATAATCCCGCTTTACACTCGTGAATAAAGTTATGGAATCCTGATGCTCAAATTTTGAACACGTATTTAAATTTCCTGCTCAATTCTTTCACAGGATTGGTGTTGGGTTGATTAGTTTTTGAGCAGGTTTTAAGTTGAGCTGTGCACTTTTTACACAGGTTTCCAGTTGACCTGTATTTAAATTAAGCAGGTTGATGATGGAATATTCAATCAATCTCTTATACAAAGATTGATTATATTTGAATTACTTTGAAGTTTTAAATAGTATAACTTTCATCCAAAAGAAGGCAATGAATTACCAGACATTTGAATCGGATCAGGACTTGACAGCATTTATCAAATGTTATTGGACATTGGAAAGCCCGAAAGAACAAACACCTGAAAAGCAAACCATCGTTCCTGACGGATGTATGGAGATGATTTTTCATTATGGCGATCTATACAAACAATACATGGATAATGGGAACAGCATTGTACAGCCCAGATGTTTTGTCATCGGACAATTGACTCGACCACTTGAGATCAAGCCGACCGGCGAGACAGGAATTTTCTCCGTTCGCTTTCATCCGGAAGGATTTTTGCCTTTTACCACCATTCCGATAAAAGAGATGGAAAATACCGCCGTTTCATTGGAAAAGCTTTTTGGAAAGGACGGACAGGAAATCGGGCAGCAGGTCCTAAAAGCCAATTCCACTTCGGAGAGAATAAAGCTTGTTGAAAAATTTTTACTGGATCGGCTTACTGATATCGAAACCATTGATCGCATTGTAAGATCAACTGTCGAAACGATTATAACAGCCAACGGACAACTCTCGATCAATGAATTAGCCAGAGATTCTAAAGTCAATCGAAGACAATTATTACGCAAATTTTATTCAGCCATTGGCCTAAGTCCAAAACAACTATCCAGGACGATCCGATTGCAGGCTACACTCAAAATGTTGTTGAGCGACCAGTTTTCCAACCTCGCAGAACTGGCTTACGAAAACGAGTATTACGACCAGGCACATTTTATCAAAGAGTTTAAAGAATTTACCGGATCTACACCCAAAGAATTTTATGGTAATCACCTTAAGATGTCCTCGCTTTTTTACGGAACGGATTAGACTTGTCCCATTTTTACAATTTTAGCTTTCAAAAACATCGCAACTTTGCCAAATGACAATTCATTCAATGAGCTAGAATTATGAAAACAGGAGCAAAATTTTTTATTACGGTTGTTAGTTTGGCTATGCTTTATGCCTGGAAAATAAATTATAAAAATAATATTCAAAAAGCGGAATGGCTGATCGGCACCTGGGAAAATAAAACCCAGAAAGGCAGCATCTATGAAACCTGGACCAAGACTCGCAATAATGAATTTTCGGGGAAAAGCTTTAGTGTCAAAGACAAAGACACGATCGTTTTTGAAAATATCCGGCTCGTACAGGAAAATAAAAAGTTGTTTTATATTCCGACCGTTAAAAATCAAAATGATGGTTTACCTATTCGTTTTGTCGCTAAAACCATTTCAGAAAATCAATTGGTCTTTGAAAATCCACAGCACGAATTTCCGCAGATCATCGCTTACACAAAAATCACTTCCGATTCATTAATAGCCGAAATTTCAGGAACCAAAAACGGGCAGAATCGCAGACAGACCTTTCCAATGAAAAAGGTAAAAAGGTAAAAATTTAGATAAGCTTTTGTTAATTTAATAAATTCAAATATATAACTGCAAAAATTCTAAATATCGTTCCTTCCCTGACTGTCAGGAATATCAAGATCTTCTAAAGAACTTTTACCGCCTGGGGTATCCGATTTTTTGATGACACTGATCTCTCCATTGAGCTCGATGACAATTGCTAAAACATCATCTAACTTTTCAATTCCGTCCTGACGTACTACAGCGTTGATCTCATCAATCGTTATGGCCTCGGTGTTCATATTGTCTTTGAGGTATTTGCCTTTATAGAACAGTAAGCGTGGAGAGGAATTGATCAGGTGTTCCATTTTGTCCGATGTACTTGCCAATTTTGCGAACAGGTATTGTAAAGCTATTATCAGAAATAAGACCATTACACCTTCTGCCAATGGAACCATCGCAAGCATCATATAAGCCAATGTGGAACCCAGAGCGACCGTGACCACAAAATCAAAAGCGTTGAACTTAGCCAGAGTTCTTTTTCCTGAGATCCTGATAAAAAGGAATAGAATGACAAAAGAGGCAATGGTCATCAATGCGACCTGACCGAGCTTTTCCCAATTTTCAAACAACAAATCTTTCATTACTATTTTTATCATTAGTGTTGATAAAATAATGCCAGAAATGACCTGGAATGAAAATGATCTTTACGCAAGTGTTTACGGTGAATCTCTCCCGTCAAAGTTGTTTTTAATTCAATGTTTCTCCAAATGTGATTAAATTACTATCGGGGTCAAGAATAGAAAATTCATTTTGTCCCCAAGGTTTTTCCGTTAAATGACCATTGGGATGTATCGGAACTTTATTTTCGATGAAAATATTGTATAAATTTTCAATGGATGTTGTACGGATATAAATCTGTCCATAATTTTCGTCCGGAACAAGGTTTTTAAATTCAAAAAAGTGCAATTGCAAATTATCTTTTTGAAGCATTAGATAATGATCAAATTCATTTCCGAAAACGGTGAAGCCTAATTTTTTATAAAAATCTGAAGTCTGTTCTTTTTGCCTCATTGGCAATTTTGCAATAATATCAGTAATCATTTTTTTCTTTCAAATTTCTATAATTAATCTCGAAACAACACTTGATTGAAATCAAAAAATCACATTAGCCCTTACCTGGCTCAACGTTTCCTGGCGCATTTTCAAATAAGAAGCGATCATATTTAAAGGAAAAATTTTAATGATTTGAGGTTTGTTTTTAAGAAGGTAATTATATTTTTCAGTCGGGTTCAGATTACTGTCATAAATATGAATTTTAGCAGACAGCGAATTAAAGATCTTGTTGAGCTGCAAAAAGTTTTGAGAAATCGAAATCAGTTTATGTAAGCTTTCCAGTTTTAGCTCTACAACTTCAGATTTAGCGAATGCCTTTATAATGGTATTGGAAGGAATTTGATTCGTCATACTATCAAAATTGAATACCCAATCATCCTGAATATTCAGATCAATAATTTTTTCTTCATCATCAATCTTTTGGACTTGAAAAAGAGCTCCGGCCTTGACAAAGAAAATCGATTTTGAAATTTCACCTTCGGAAAGAAGGATTTCATTTTTTTCAACGATTTTAATTTCAATATTCTGATTAAATAATTGAACTTCAAAATCTGAAAAAATACCTAAGCTTCTTAGCATATTCTATAATTAACGATTAGCTATCAAATTTACATAATAATAGCTACGCTTCAATTTGATTCAATCTTTTCTTTAGAAAGTCGTTTGGTATTATATATGAATATAATAGAACCATTATGTTCCGAGGTTGTGAAATAATTTTTAGAAAGTTTAACGACTACCACCAGCCCAAACCGGAGTGATATTGCGATGTGCTGATTACACATGCTCACCTTGATCACATTGTTAAGCGATAAAATTTGAAATATCCTGCACTAATGATGGAAACAGTGACTGTGGTATCGAGTGCCCCATACCTTTTTTTATAATAAGCTGACAGTCGGGTATATTGTTTTTTAAATCAATCGCATGTTCCATATTAAATAATGGATCTTCGTCCCCATGTATAATCAGTGTAGGTGCCTGAATATGTGTGAGGATACCTGGATTAAAAACATAGCTGACTAAGGCAATGATCTGACGGAAAGGCATAACTGCGGAAGATTGTCGGATTTCATCTTCAATAATTAGCCCACGCTCCCTTTCCTCATTAAGGATATATCTGCTGCCGTAAATAGCTTTCATAAAGCCTATTTTTTCTTTCAAATAGGCTTCCCGGTTACCTTCGAAATTAACAGATGAGCTGGTCATTTTTTTTACTAATGCATCATCAGGTTTTGGAAGAGCAGGATTAAAGCTTGAAGACATCAATAAAGTCAGTGTCTGAGTCATTTCGGGATACCGTGATGCAAATAACTGTGCTATGATGCCACCCATTGAACGGCCTACAATATTTGCGCTGCGGATGCCAAGTGAATGCAACAATTCTTTTATATCATCTGCCATATCCAATAAAGAATAAGGGACAGGATATTTTTCTGGATGCTGTAGAAAATCATTCAGGGAAAAACTATACCTATCGTCGCTATCATAGGCAGTAAAAGTACTTTTACCACAGTCTCTGTTGTCAAAGCAGATCACGCGAAATCCTTCTTTCACAAGCTTATTACAAAACGGAAGTTCCCAACGGGTCATTTGTGTGTTTAACCCACTGATGAGTACGATAGTTTTGTGGTTTTCAGCTCCAGATATTTCATAATAGATGGCAGCATTTTTTAGCTCGATATACCCCATAAATAATTTACTACAGTGCAATTTCTAAAGGTAAAAGCCTTGAATCCAATATGGCAGCTGAGCGATGTCCTGTGATTTTCATATAATCCGGATTCTGCTCGAAAGCAAAAAAATCTGATACACTTCTTTGTCTGATCAACATGCAGACATCCCATTGTTCGTCCTGAGGACCTATCAAAAAGCGATCTCCTTTTCCAATGAAAAGAATCTCTCCGCCACTCTGCTCTACAAAAGGCTTGGCAAGATCTATATAGAGCATAAAAGCTTCGTAACCCGAGATTTCCCTTGCGGGCGCAATTTCAGGAAACTCGGAATAATCAGCAATTTCTTTTAAATGTATCAGATTTAAATTTACGATTGACCCTTGAATATTTTTTAACATAAGATCTCGGCCGGCTTTGTAGCTTGGATATAAATACGTTTTGCTTTTCATATCAATATATACTTTTTATTCTACTTTGCTCCTCCTTCAGATCATTACTGGCTTTCAGCACCTTCTTTTTGTAGTCTATGATTTTGTTCTCCTCCAATGGAACAATGATCGCATTTTCAAAAACAAAACTCTCCTCTCCTAGCCGATTCCAATCGTCCTGTAAGTTCCTGTTATCAAATTGTCCGTTGTTCAGCTCAAATTGGATTCTGTTAGAAAGTGCTCTTAAATTAGTACTCTCTTTGATAAATATTTTATTTTCTGCATTATTCAGAATAGTTAATACACCCATTAATGGTTTCGTCCCCAAAAACTCAGTCTTTAATTTTTTTCTGTATTTTTTGTCCATGCTTATTTATTAGATTTAAAGATCACCTCCTAATATTTTCAATTGTCCGGCGAAAGCACTCAAGTTTTCCGTTACAATTCCGTCTAATAGCTTTTTGGATATGTACTCCGCTGTAGTGGTAGCTTCTGTAAAAATTCTTTCTCCGGCAGAGGTGAGTTTTACATAACTCACCCTTGCATCTCTATCACTATTTTCCTTCGCTACAAGTCCCATTTTTTCCATTGGTAAAATAATCCGCGTAATGCCAGAGGCAGTTAACCCCGTATTTTCAGCAAGATCAATTCTTTTCAAACGATTACCAGGTGCATTACTTAGAATATACAGGATCATATAGTCGGTAAGGCTAATACCATGCAGACTTAAACCGTCAAACTTTTTTGTAATGACGGATTGAACTTTTAAAATATTGAGAATTGTACTTATTTCTTCCATTTAATATTTGTATAATATTTGATTAGTCAAGTATTTTGCAAATATAGATATAATGTTTATTATTGCAATAGCATAAGCAAATCATTTCAAATATATGTTTACTGTGTCTTGCTCATTTGGTGATTATCATGTAACAGATTGATTATTACGATTGTCATTAGTATATTAACCACTAAATATTTCAGATGAAAAAGTCATTTCAGATCATCAAGTTGGTATTGCTCCTCTCTGCAGTGTTATTTTCAAACCAGGCGATTGCTCAATTACCAACAGATAATCGTTTAAAGACGCCTTTGGATTCATTGGTACAGCGTTCGGTTTCTGCCTTTATGCAAAATAATTCCAGAGTCGGTATTTCAGTCGGTATCATAAAAAATGGAAAGAAGTTTATCTATAATTATGGCTCGACTGAAAAAGACAAACAGGATCTTCCGACTGAACATACAATATACGAACTAGCTTCCATTACAAAGACATTCGGCGCTATGCTACTGGCAAAGGCTGTTCTAGACAAAAAGGTAAACCTGAATGATGATATAAGAAAATATCTGAAGGAGGATTATCCTAACTTGGAATATAATGGAACGCCGATCACTTTGCTGAATTTGGCCAATCTTACATCGGGACTACCCAATTGGATGCCGGATAAAGATATCTTTGGAAAAGCAGATCCGGATAATATACCCTACATTTTAGATTCTGTACACACGATTTACAGCAGACAGGATCTTTATCGGGATCTTCATCAGGTGAAATTAAAAGTACTGCCGGGAAGCATATCGAAGCATTGTAATACTGCAGCACAGTTGCTGGGATATATAATGGAGAATGTTTATAATGATAATTATGAAAATCTTCTGAAAAAATATTTTGCAAAGCCATTGAAGATGAAAAATACCTATCTGCTTAAATCCAAAGAACTCCCATCAAAAATGGCAAAGGGCTACGACGGCAAAGGGCGAATAATGCAGGTGATCTATTGGGAAGACCTTAGAGTGGCGGCCAGCATAGCATCTTCTACTGCGGATATGTTGAAGTATATGGCTTTCCAATTGAATGAAAAAGATCCTGTTGTATCTCTTAGTCATCAGCCTACTTTTGGCAAGATCGAGGATGGTGCCATTGCACTTAACTGGAAAGTAAAAAAAACAGATGACGGCAGGAGAAGCATCTCACATACAGGAGGAAGCCTGGGATTCAGCAGCTATATGGTTTTTTATCCTGATTTGAATTCCGGTATTGTTCTTTTGTCAAATGAAGCAGACCCAGGCACACAAAATGAACTGATTAATTTGGCAGATAAGATAATGATTCCGATAACCGAGAAATCAACCGGAAGGTAAGGTATCGAGAAATAGCCACGATTTGCCCTTACAGCTAGGTCATAAAATATTACTATTTGTAATACACTTTAGTGCTTAGCTCGATAGGATTATAATTCTTTCTAATTTCCTCCTGTCTTAATCGTTTTATATCATCCAGATCGTTTACATTTTTAACTTGTCTTCCATAGATAGCCAATGTATAATCTTCTCCCATTATCATTTTTGTTCTGATTTCAGAAAAAGGGTTGTTATAAGCATTAATAAGGAGTTTATTAAATACTTCTACTGTGACAGGCAGCGCTTTTTTTCCAAAATTTGATTCCAAAAAGTTCTTGGTGTCATATTCATACATAAGTTTTTTTATCTCAGACAGTTTAAATTTGAAGTATCCTTTGTCGTCTTCAATTTCAAAAATTAATCCAGGTAAACCACGAAATTTATAAGGACCCTCAGCAAAATTAATATCTTTACAGAACCAAGCCTTCCAAATTCTTCCACCGAATTCAGTGGTGGCCAGCTGTAAATTGTACTCATTTACTTTTTTACTTTCTGCTTCTATTTTCCAACGCTGTTTATCAGAAGATTTTATTTTGTAATAATCACTATCAATAAACTTGTAAACCGTATTTTCATCCGAGCCGTTGACTCTTGTACACATAAGAGATCCGGACATTGTCATCGAGCTATTTTCTTTTGTTTGTTTCTGTATAGAATCAGATATATAAAAGTTTTCATTATAAAATTTAACTTTCTCAGGATAAATATCTAAGTAATATCTTGTTGAAAATTTATTTTTGGCAATAGTATCTGTTACATAACTGTAATCATAAATAACCCTGTATGATTGTGAAAAAAAAAATATTGGTATAAAAATAAAGAAGAATTTCATTGACAAAATTTAATTAACAGTTTCAAAAGTTTTAATTATTATGTGATTTCAAAAATCCATCCTAATAGTGCTATTAGGATGGATAATTTAATTAACGATAAAAATAATAATTGTAGTATTCAGCAAATATGATTATGCGCCAACAACTTGAGGACAGTTTTTAGATCCACCACCTGCTCCACAGGAAACTCCAAATCCATCATTGGCAACACATGTTCCTTCGCAGCTGATCGATACAGAACCACCTCCTGGGCAAGATGCAGTACAAGACGATAATGTTCCATTACCGAAAATATTATTTAATTCAGTTCTAGAAAGTTTTTTTAGATTTCTCATTTTTTGTAAATTTTAAGATTAATAATTTTTTTATGAAACCTACCCAATATAGACTTCACCAAAATAAAGTTACAGTGAGTTAAAAATGTTTCTATAAAAATCGAACAATGAATTAAGAGCCTACGACTTGTGGACAGTTTTTTCTTCCACCTCCTGGGCCGGAGCAGGATACACCTGAACCATCTGTAGCTATACAAGTACCATCACAACTAATTGATACTGTACCACCTCCGGGACAATATGCACTACAAGATGATAAAATTCCGCTACCGAAAATGTTGTTTAATTCAATTCTGGAAAGTTTTTTTAGATTTTTCATGGTAATAAATATGATTTGATATATTCCTACTCTGTCAAGCTTTTCGGATTCCGCTATATTTTATTAGTTTTTTATAAATATAAGCATTTTATTTAATTAATATGGTCATAATCTGTTAATTAGGCGAAAAGTCAAATTAATTCTCTCCTTCATTGGAATAGTTGATTTTGCAATCCTGTGCTCCCAATGCTCCTGTAGATCACCTTTCATAATCAATAATGAACCGTGAGGAAGAGGCAGACTGTATTTACTTTGATGATGATCTTTTTTCCTAAAATCAAAATTTCTGGTCTGTCCGAGACTGATCGATGCAATGACCGGTCTTTTACCATAGCGACTCTCCTTATCCCTGTGCCAAGCCACTGAATCATTGTTGTCACGGTAAAGATTAAGCAGTACCCCATTAAACTGATAGCCGAACTCTTTTTCAATTCTTTCTTTCAGAGAAAACAATTCAGGTGTCCAATTATTGGTACTTGAAGTATTATTATCAGCCGTATCATAAGATTTACTGTGTTCTCCGTGCCAGGCTGTCAAACGAGGTGTGATCACCGTCTTGTCATACATCTTTTGAGTACGTTGCTCCCAAGGTGTAGAATGAAGAAGTTCATCTTTCAAAAGGTCAGCTTCTTCCCTACTCAAAAAATGTTCCCTGAATTCCAAAAGGTCTTTCGGAAATTCATACAATTCTTCGGAATCAAATAAAGTTAGCTGCGTCATGATTTTATTCTTTTTTAGCTTTTACTTAAAATGAATTTATTCCCAGTCTCCCATCCTTTCCTTGATATGCCTGATATCAGATTTGATCTCTGCTATGAAATTCTGCATATTCCGTTCTGAAAACTCACCAGGTTCGTATTCTTTCGTACTGATGCTGCAGGCAAATTCCCAGATCTCTCTGATCTCAGAAAGAGGAATCTTATACGGTTCATAAAAACTGTTGTCAGCCTTCACCCATATGCCGTCAGCTTCATGGAACTGGAATCTTTTATAGCTTATCCCATCATTAATGGTGATGAAAACGTAGGTTCTGTCCGTTTTCAGATCCGAAAGATTTTCGACATATTTTCCTACGATGTAGGTTCCGTTCTTATACGGAGGCATCGAATCGCCATCAGCAGGAAATGCCCTGAACTTACCTCCCTTTAAGAATGGTAATGATATCGTATCCAGACCTTCTATATACTCCGGATCACTATACCCGTTCAGATATCCCATGGAAGCCTTTTGCGGGATGATCTCGATCTGGTCATTGCCTTCATTATCTACTTTAATTGGTAAAACGATCCTGTTATCGGGAAGTTCCACAAGCTCATCAATAGGATATTTGCTTACATTGATGCTTACAAGTAAGTCAATGCTGACATTGTAATATTTTGATATTTTAAGAAGGATCTCCAGAGGCGGCTCCGTCGCACCATCCTCATATTTCGCATACCTGCCGCGGGTGATCGAAAGATGGTCCGCAACCTTCTGTTGTGAGAGATTCAGCTTCCCTCTCAGATACCGCATGTTTTCTGATAAAATTGACATTGCTATAATTTATAGCAACAAATATAAACATTTTTGATACAAAACGTAATAATTTTGTCGGCATGAATCGCGCAATAGCACATATGGATTTGGACACATTCTTTGTCTCCTGTGAGAGACTAAAGAACGCTGACCTAGTTGGAAAGCCGCTTATAATCGGCGGTGGCGACAGGGGCGTTGTCGCATCATGCTCTTATGAGACCCGATATTTTGGGGTGCGAAGTGCAATGCCGATAAAGATGGCGCTTCGGCTTTGTCCTGAAGCAAAAGTTATCAAAGGTGATATGGAGATGTATTCCAATATGTCACATATGGTGACCGAGGTTATCCAGGAAAAGGTCCCTGTATTGGAAAAGGCAAGTATCGATGAGTTCTACCTTGACCTTTCCGGTATGGACAAGTTCTTCGGCTGTTATCAATGGACCACTGAAATCGCAGAGGCTGTTAAAAAAAATACGGGACTACCTATCAGCTTTGCACTATCCACCAATAAGACCGTTTCAAAGATCGGGACCTCCGAATCCAAGCCTATTGGCAAACTTGAAATTCCGGAACAGAACATCAAGCCGTTTCTGAATCCGCTTTCCATAAAGAAGATCCCGATGGTCGGAAATGTCACTTTTCAGCTCTTATCCAGGTTGGGCGTCAGAACCATCGAGACCTTATCGGAAACACCGGTTGAAGTTTTACATCAGCTGATCGGAAAGAACGGAGAGGAACTCTGGAAGAAGGCCAATGGCATCGATGAGTCACCTGTTCTACCCTACTCGGAAAGGAAATCCATCTCAAAAGAAAATACATTTTCCCAGGATACCATCGATATCAACGGAATAAAGAGCATATTGTCAGGAATGGTGGAACAGTTATGTTTCCAGCTCCGTCAGGAGAAGTGGCTGACCTCTACTGTGGTGATAAAGATCCGTTACTCCAACTTCGACACGGAGACCAAGCAATACAGGATTCCTTACACGTCGTCCGATCATACATTGCTCAGGTATGCATTAGAATTATTTGATAAAGTGTATTCCAGGAGGATGCGGATCCGCCTCATCGGTATCAAGTTCACAGGCCTGGTACACGGCTGTCATCAGATGAACCTGTTTGAAGATACGGAAGAGCTTATCAGTCTTTATCAGACGTTGGACAAAATTAAAATGAGGTTCGGTTCAGACAGCGTAGGAAGAGCTTCAGGATTTTCAAACCTATAGATTCCAATGTTTATCAATTGTCACTCATATCATAGCCTGCGATACGGTACCATCTCTGTTAAAGAATTGGTTCAGCATTGCGTAGAACTCGAGATCGGTGTGGCTGCCCTGACCGACATCAATTGCATTTCCGGCATCTATGATTTTCATAGGTTATGTGAGAAGAATAATATCAAACCTGTAGTCGGAGTGGATATCAGAAACGATAACAGGCAGCATTACATCTGCCTGGCAAAAGATCGATCAGGCATCGGAGAGATCAACAGGCTTTTGACAAGCCACAATTGCGAAGGAATCGATCTTCCACTTCATCATCCTGATCTGACTGACGTATTTGTCATCTATCCACTCAGCAATTATCCGGATAAGCTGAACAGAAACGAATTCATCGGGATACGTCCTGAAGAGATCAATCTTTTGATCAATCCGATTTTGAAAAAGTATCTGCCCAGAATGGTCATTTTACAACCTGTGACCTTTACGACAAAGACAGAATATACGCTACATAAGATCCTGCGTGCCATCGACCGGAATACGCTGGTCACAAAGCTTGATGAAAATGACATATGCGGACAAAACGAGAGGTTTATTTCAAAGGATGAGCTTTTAAAGAGTTACCAGCATTATCCACAGATCATTGAAAACACCAAACATTTGCTGGAACAATGCCATTTTGATTTCGATTATAAAACGCCAAAAAACAAAAAGAACTTTACAGAAAGTAAAGACAGCGACATAAAGCTTTTGAAGGAACTTGCCTACAAAGGATTCACCAAGAGATATCCTGGTGATGACGGGAAGGCTGAAGCACGGATGGATAAGGAGCTTAGTGTCATTGACCAACTGAACTTCTGTGCTTACTTTCTCATCACATGGGACATCATCCAGTACAGCAACCGGATGGGGTTTATGCACGTCGGTCGCGGAAGTGGCGCCAATAGCATTGTGGCCTACTGCCTTGGCATAACGGACATCTGCCCGTTAGAGCTTGACCTCTATTTCGAACGATTCCTGAATTTAAACCGTAAGACACCGCCGGACTTCGACATTGACTGGAGCTGGCAGAACCGGGATGCGATCTTACAGTACATCTTCAACAAATATGGCAGAGACCACGTGGCATTTTGCGGAACGAACGTTGAGTTCAAATACAGATCTATTTTCCGTGAGGTAGGAAAAGCATTCGGTTTGCCAAAAGAGGAATTAGATGAGCTTGCCACCAAATCTATTGAACAGCACGATATTAATTCCGTGTCAGCAATGGTTCACAAATATGGAAAGCTTTTAGAGAAATTTCCCAACCAGAGAAGTATGCATAGCTGCGGAATTTTAATTTCCGAAGAACCTATCACCAATTATTCAGCATTGGAAATGCCGCCCAAAGGTTTTCCGATCGTCCAGTTCGATATGCACGTGGCTGAAGAGATCGGTCTGGAAAAATTTGACATTCTTTCCCAGCGGGGTCTGGGAACCATCAAAGATACAGTAAGCTTAATTGAAGAAAAACGAGGCATCAAGGTCGACATACGTGACGTCAGCTTGTCAAAGGACGAAGAGAAATGCAATGAATTTCTGAGCCGTGGAAAAACGATAGGCTGTTTCTATATTGAAAGTCCGGCCATGCGCGGGCTGCTCAGAAGATTGAAATGCAACAACTACAAAGTACTGGTAGCAGCCTCTTCTATCATCCGTCCGGGAGTGGCACAAAGCGGAATGATGAAGGAGTATATCTTCCGCCATAATAATCCCGATCAGTTTGAATATTTCCATCCCGTATTTGAGAAAGAACTGGGGGAAACGTATGGCATTATGGTCTATCAGGAAGATGTCATAAAGATCGCCCTTCATTTCGGTGGGCTATCCCCTGCTGACGGCGATGTCTTACGTCGTGCGATGAGCGGTAAAGGGCGTTCGCTCTCTGCGCTGCAAAAAGTCAAAGACCACTTCTTTGAATCCTGCAAAGCACTAGGCCATTCGGAGCAGCTTTCCAAAGAGGTCTATCGGCAGATAGAATCCTTCGCTGGCTATTCATTCTGCAAGGCCCACTCTGCTTCCTATGCCGTAGAAAGCTATCAAAGTCTCTACCTGAAAGTGTACTACCCTATTGAGTTTATGGTTTCAGCGATCAATAATGGCGGCGGCTTCTACAGGACAGAGGTATATGTCCACGAAGCTAAGATGTCCGGTGCAGCCATATTAAATCCCTGTGTCAATCTAAGTGAATACCAGACCACGGTTTACGAAAAAGATGTCTATTTAGGATTGATGCACATCGAAAATCTCGAAAGCAAAATAGCGGTTCTAATTCCTGAAGAACGAAAAAACAACGGTGATTACACATCATTGGAAAACTTTGTCAAAAGAATTCCTATTGGGATTGAGACCTTACAGACATTGATATTCATAGGCGCATTCCGATTTACCGGGAAGCAAAAGCACGAATTGCTGATCGAGGCAAGATTTCTTCTTGCAGGAAACAGGCCGATCTTTAAATACGTGATGTTATTTGAAGAACCGCAAAAAGAATATATCCTCCCAATAGTACAAAGACATCCTTTGGAAGATGCATTTGACGAGATCGAGATTCTTGGATTTCCGGTTTCAGTCAGTCCATTCGACTTACTGCAAACCCAATACAGGGGAAGTGTTATGGCTAAAGACCTTACGAAATACCACAAAAGACAGGTCAAGATGCTGGCCTACCTTATCTCACGAAAGCACGTTCCCACCAAAAGAGGCACCATGTTTTTCGGAACCTGGATCGATGCGGAAGGTGAATATTTTGATACCGCCCACTTTCCTGATAATCTTTCACAATATCCTTTTCAGGGTGGCGGATGCTACCTGTTATTAGGAACGGTAGAAGTTGATTTTCATTTCCCTACCATTACCATATTAAAAATGGCAAAAATGCCATTCATTCCTGACCCAAGATATTCTTTAGATAAAGACAAAGCCTACGAAGCTTACAATAATATCCGGGAAGATGTCAGTATGACTTCCAGAAAGCCTTATCCACAGGAACACGAGATAGGGATCCCAAGAAGGAAGATGAATTGAATGATTTGAAATCTATCTCTCGATTACAGATTAAGGTTTTATACATGTGCTTTGGTAATAAGTTCAAGGAAACTATTTAAAATGTTCGTCTTCTTTTTTAATCTCAAACTTACCTTAACTAATATCTTATGAGAATTGGTACTTATATCAACATTCCTAAATAATGCAAATGTGTGCTGAGAGAATGTATTCCAAAAATAGCTATTGTAACAGGTATTGTCAATTCAAAGTTGCTCACGTATTTTTATTATATAATTAAAAGCAAAACCCCTTCAGAGGGTTTGAAGGAGTTTACTTATAAATTTGATGAAGTTAACTTTATCTCAACAAATTCAGCTCAATCAAATTATTGTCATGAACCAGTTTTGCCATTATCTGCTGATTGATCTCCCTGATAACTTCTGCTGATGTGCGCATAGTTCCGTCAGCATTTTGCTGGTCGGGAATCCGTCCTACCAGATCCGCAGTCGGATTAGCTCGATAATTTTTGAATTTCTTAACAAATTGATTGTAATTTAACTCAACAATTTTGTATTGGCCAAGGTCAGGATATACAAATTCTTCCCGATTGGACCGGATACCTTTCAGTTCCCAACGATGACTTTTCGTTGAATCTTCAATCTTTAAAATCAATCCGGGCAAACCTTTAAATTTATACGGACCGTCCTGAATGGGGATTTCTTTGGTAAACCAAGCAGTCCATTGTCTGCCGCCAAATTGGGTCGTTGCCTTCTGAACGTCGTAATTGAGGATTTTGGAAAATTCGTTGGTCAGTTTCCACTTCAATTCTACATCCTGCTTCACTTTATATTTATCCCAAACCAGAAAAGTAGTGTGTATAATTTCATTGGAATTGGGATATTTCGTAACCCATTCATTTACCGATTCAACATTAGCCGGCATTGAAACAATGCCTTTTTTAAAATCTGCAGTCTGAGCAGAGTCCGAAGCATATCGTATCGAACTGTAGTATTCGGACCTATCTTTCAAGACATTAAGAATCATTATTTCTAATTTGACGTCTGCTTTATTCGTAGAGTCCGGAATGAATTTGTATTCGTAAAGAAATTGTTTGTTTTGTCCAAAAGTCAGGAATGAAATCAGGAATAAAAGTAAAGTCTGTATAAGCTTCATCGTTATTAGGTTGGAATGTAAATATAAGCATTTAATTCTTTTAGAATTTGCAAAAATTAAATAGCTTCAAAATAATTACATCTAAGGAAAAAGTCATAGAATTTACCATTTTTTGAGATTTTATTAATTTTAAGCAAACATCTTTTGCATTAAAAAAATCTATCTTTCAAATATATTGTTATCACCAATCAATATGCTCTTTTTCTTCCAATATTTCTATTTTTTCAAATATTTTTTCTATCAACTGTTTGCTTAAAAATGGCTCAAAATTGTTTAACCAAAGATCATCTTCCATAATAATATCAATTTTATCTTCGATTAGCTTTTTCAATTTTGAATAGCGATATGTTTTTTCAACTTTTCTTTTAAAATATATTTCTAAAGCTTTTTCACTTTTCTCCAGTTCACCATTAATTAGATGATATCTTTCTTCATCTCCTCTGAAAGATTCGAGAATTAAATTCATGTTTCTATTTTCAAGCCATGATTTAATAATATTCTTGTTAACAGGAATAGAAAATTCAAAGTAATTTGGCCTGTTAAAATTATAGGATAGCGCGTTAGGATTAAATATAAGTCCCGGATAATATTTAATTTCATCATAAAATCCATTTTCATGAGTAAAGCAATCTCCAATCTCAATTTTATTTTTGAATTTTAAATATTCTCTTTTTCCAAATGCATAATAAGTTGAGATTATCTGCTGCGCAAATAACGGATAATCCAATAATAATTGTACATTTTCATCTATATATTGCTTGTTAGTCAAAAACTCGAATATCCTAGAATAATTTGAACTAAAATCCAGACATTCTACAACAACAATATTTTCAAGATTTAAATTTGCTTTTTTCGAATAATTATAAGAGCCGGTAATTGTAATCATTTCATCTATAACCATAAATTTATTATGAAGGAATCTTCCAGTTACTTTATTCTTTATGTCAATGCCGACTTTCTCAAAATCGCTTTTAGAATTTAGAAAATATTTTTTGTTTATTTCATTATCATCTACAACAATTATGATTTCAATATAGGGGTTTAATTTTTTTACTTTAATCAGACATTCTTTTATATCTGAATTCGTAAACCAAGCCATAGCAATTTTAATTGAATGATTAGAAGACCTAATCATTTCAATTATTTTTTTTTCGATCCCTTTAAAATATGCTTTTGGATTTGCACTCATCTTATTTATAATAATTTATAAAAGATTCAATACTTATCGATTTTTGAGATTTAAACTACCAGCTATTATCATTTTGGACTTTGCTATATTAGGCGAAAGCTTTGTTAGTTGTAGTTATTTTTCCTTATAAATTGAAATAATATAATCAAAAAATAATTGAATTAGTCCACCCTTTAATCTTAAAGCAAGATTATTTGTATGATTTAATGAGTTAGCTTTATCTACGCAATCAAATACAAGGTCAGAAAATAGCTTTGCATTGATATAAGTTGTAAACTTTTCTGGATTAGTATCAAGTGTTTCATAAGAACCATCCCAATCTTCTTCAGCTTTTTTGTAAATACTTGTAATATGAGAATTATATCTAAATTTATAATATTTCTTATTTTTTTTATCAAAGGATGTTAAACTTACATTATGAAGTAAACCATTTCTTAATGCATAGATAATATTTATTAAATCATCATCTTCATGTATCTCTCCAAATTGTATTAAAGCTCTTTTTAATCCGATACTAGATTTAGGTAAAGGTTTATCATTTCTATCATAGCAAATACCAATTTGATCCAAAATGGCACAAAGTGTTACGTATGGCATTAGTTGTTTACTATATTCTAGATTTAAAGCTTGTCTTACATTTTGAATCGCAAATGATAGAGTGGATCTAACATGATTTTCTTTTAATGTAAAAAAAGAATTACTATCACTAAGGTGAATAAATGCTAATTCATTTAAATTTAATTCGTGAGTATATTTCTCAAGAAGTTGGTGTCGCGTTATCATATTGCTGGGAATTATTATTATATTATTTGACACAAAATTAAGCTCATGCAACGTAATCTATTTGCGTAGATATTATTTTTAACTGCCTTCTTTCGGTCGCTTTGCTGGATTTTTATATTCAGATAATGAAGCGATCAGATTCAAAATAGTTGCCCTTTACTAATTGAAGCATCTATACTTAAAGAGCTTTTACTATAATTATTTTATCGCTGAAAATTAGATTAGAAATTATCTAGTTCACATTTTTATCTAATCAGTTAAACTTCGATATCTAAATTCATCCCCTTTTCTAAATTGCTCGGTACTTCTATCTAATTCTGAACAATTCTTTGTTTCACCGGAAATTTTCACCTAATAAAATTTTGCAGAATCTTCTTTCTCTACACCTCCAATTTGCAGATCCAAATTATGATGTGTTGTCGCCGCCGGCATAGCACATCTTCAAATTTTGTAATATAAAAACTCAAACTTTGTAAATTTATGAAACTTTGTTTTGCGATAGGAGATTTTGAGAAAGTAAATTAAAATATGACAGTTATGAATTACGATTTTGAAAATCTCAAAATACTGACGATTTATAAAGCAATATCAACTGAAGAAGTTAATCTACTATTTCTTGTGCAAACCATTCATTTAGATCCTTAAAATCGTGGTACAATACAGAATAATCTTCTACTTCACCATAGTCTTTTTTGATTTTTGATGCGACAAACTTTCCGTTGTCATCATTGTCCAAAAAAAGCAAGATCTTCGGATAGTCTTTTAAAACCTTTTCCGCTTTAAAAAGCATTGCCGTAGAATTTAAAACTAAACAATCGCAGGTCAAATTAAACTGACTTTCAACATTACGAAAGCTCAAATAATCAAAGAAGCCTTCAAAAACAGCAATCTCATTATTCATATTATTTGAATTGTTGATCCAAGTTACATCTTTAGAGCCCAAGCAGAGTTTAGCATACTTATTCCTTATTTCAAAACCATCGGAATTATTTTTAAATCCGATTCCGAAATATTTCCTTCCATTAAGCTCATAATGCACCTCCCTAACCCATTTTTTTTGCTCAGAGACTTTTCTTGAATCCAGGTACTGAATCAATGCGGGGTGCTTGACTTCACTGACTTTTAATATTCTGTAAGGAGTTTCAGGTTGTATCTCTTCAGCAAACCGTTCAATATTAACCGGAAAATTAAAAGATGACAGGTATTTCAATGCTTCCGAAACAGAGCATTTTTTTATTTGCTGCACGATCGAAATTACATCGTATTTTCTGCCTGTACCGAAATCAAAAGCAGCATTCCTGATAAAATCCACACAAAAGCTGGGAATTTTTTCTTCCCTATCCAGCGCAAAGTAAAAAGCGGTTCTGCGATTTTCTTTGGCAGGAAAAAGACTGAATGATTCCAACACCGAGCGGATGCTGACATTTTGTTTAATTCTTTCGCAATTCATTTTTTTTCTTTTTTAAAGCACCTTTTTCTTACCAATTCCTTTTAAATAAAAAATAACTTTTTCATCCTTTTCACTGTACTTTTAGCTATTTGATGTACTGCAGTCTTAGAAACCGTTTGGATGATTTCCGCAATGAGTCCAATTCCGACATAGAGATTAGTTCATTTCCGAAATTAAAATGAGTTGAAATCCGAAGAAGCAGCATTTTTGAAATGAGCATAAATCCGTTTTCAATTACAATAAATTCCTCAGATTAGAACCCTATCCACAATCTTGAGGTATAATTAACAAAAGCAGGCTTACCAGATTTTCCGGAATGAGTCCAATTCCGATATGTGATTCCTAATTCTTATTCTTTTAACACATCATTAACTTCAGCGAGCACAAATCCGAAATTTGAATGAGCGCTATTCCGAAATACGTATGAGTGCCAATCCGAATTCACAGGATAACCGGATAACCATTCGGCAGCAACTTTCCAATCTTGCTTTCACGGTAAAGCTTGATAATATAATTTTGGATTTCCATCAAAAAGAACTTCCCCTGGAATTCAGTGGAAGACTTACCCTTCAATCTGTTTGCCTTAATAAATTCCCTGAATGCTCTTTCGATGAGTTCCCGAGTCTGATGAATATTTCTGTATTGATAGGAAAACTGTTGCATTTCATCCTCCCGTAAGCCATATCGCTTCCTGAAATAGCGCAGTCTTCGGGTTATATCGATGTTAGTTACATTTTCACCCTTCTTTATTTCCGTAATAGCTTCGGTAGCATATGGTATGATCGAGATCATCTCACCCTTGTATTTGAAATGAAAGGACAAATTATTATAGCGGTCAAGATTTAATCTCGCAGGCTTCAGAAATTTAAAACATAGATCATTGGCTGTTTTATAATTGAGCCCAAACTTTCTGTTCAATGTGGAAAGCTTCAGAATTGTTCCGGTCTGCGGTATTTTTGCTAACCATATCGCAAAGATGATATGCTTGTTGTTCCTGATGTTATAGACCAGATTATACAGCACATAATTATATTCAGGAATGACCATTAGTTTTTTAAGCCAGTAACTGCTGATCAGAAAGCTAGTATATCCACGGTCTTCATAGCTCGGTGTAGAAATAAGTCCTCCAAAAGTCCTGATCTCCGTTCCTTTTGAGTTCAAAGACGTATACCATCCCATTCTGAATTTCGCGAGAAACTCGTAGGCATCGATCACCTGTCTGCTGGAACCGCTTGGTGAGATCTTCAGGTTCCTGATTTTCATCGAGGTAAATATGTTATTCTCAGTTTCAAACTCTTCCTCAAACAAACACAGCTGCTGCGGACGGTCTTCCGGCCTGAACTGCTCGCTGCTGATAGTAGCAATGATATTAAATATGACCCGAAGCGCATTGATCGGAATATCGGCCGCTTCCTGATCCTCAAATATAAAATCATCTACAAAACCATTGCCCAGCCTGATTCTTTCCGGCTCTTTCCCTGCCCTTGGTGTATACTCCTTTTTGACAACTCTTCGATCCTTCTGAGGAAATATCATAAACGTCTTATTTTTTAATCACTTATTACATTTCAAAAACTCACTATTGCTCTTTCGGATGTATGATCTCAGGTATATTGTGTACGGTCAGCTCATTTTGAACAGCTTCCGATGTAAGAAAAGGCAAAACATTCTTCAGGGATGACTGCCAATTGGTTATGGGTCTTCCTGAAGCGCTTTTCCAGTCACTCTGAAGCCAGCCTGAATGTTTTGCCATGATCAGATCATCGAGTTCGGTATGATAAGCATCCAACGTTCGGGCATAGTCTAAAAACTCTTCCGGACCCGGCACCACTCTGCCGTCTATTAAAAGACTGGTAGGTTCTACTGGTATATTCTCATCAACGGTTACAGATAAATTATCCTTCTCATCAATTTCCTCAATTTGTAAAACGTTCTCATTCCTTCCGAATAAATCGATAATACCTGATGCAGGTTCATTTTGAACCTTGTCAAAACTTGTTGGTTGTAAAGGGTAATTGACCATCAGCCTGTAAATTCCAGCAGCGCCCTGTACACTATGATATTCGATCAATCCGAATTTGCTGAGCTTTTCCCTGGTGGCTTTTACAGTAGCCCTGTTTATGCCCAGCCTTTTTCCCAATTCGATATCAGTGATCGTAAACTGGTACGCATCTTTTTCTTTAGCAACCTGAAGTAAATACAGATACAATGAAATAGCAGCCGTGCCGGGTTTGGTCTTTTCAACGAAAAGCCAGAACCTGTCAATAAGCTCAGTATAGTACATCCTTATTTCTTTCCGAAAAGTTGCAAAGCCTTTTCTTTATCAATAATGATAATATTTCCGTTCTGGATGATCGCCTTATCAAGGATTCCCGAAGATTTCACTTCCGATGCTTTCGAGACAGAACATCCTAGTATCTTGGCCAGGCCTTTCAGCCCGTATTCATACTTCTTCTCGAAGCTGAGATTTTTCGATACCTCAAGAAATTCAGCCACAGTGAGCTGCCAGATGGGGGTTTTGGGATCAATAATTTTCTTTTCCATAGTTTTAAAATTGAATGTCCGGTTATAAACAATAAGAGCACAAAATTTCAAAATCAAAGAATACTGTTTTCGGTAGTTCTTCGGTACTACCGAAAGAAAACATCGCAAAGCGCACGAATAGGCAATCCACCAACACTGATAAATGTTATCGAATGATTTTATATCAATTTCACTCAAAAACATGGACAATGGATCCTGAAAACATCATTCAGGAAAAAAAAAATTCAATATATAAAGGAAAAGCTTACTTACCCATCAAGGTCATCCAGATATTGATTAAAATTTTGCTGCAGCAATGAAATAAATTTGCTCCTGTCCGTTTTCCGCAAACGAAGTTCCGCAAGAGTCTTATGATAATTCCCTAAATTAATGTTCATTGAACTCTCCGCCCACCTGAATATTTCTGCAAGATCTGAATGACCGCCATTGAAGCACTTGGTAAGATGAAGCGCATAAAGCAGTTCGGTTAGTGCCACCTTTGGGGCTGTCCATTCGATCTGCTTAGGAATTTCCACATTTTTTCCCGGATAATCGCTGGAATTTATTTTGCTGCTGAGAAATTGATCCAGCATATCATTGGCAATAATCTGCGAAACAAGGTGATCATGCGATGTTGAAAATTCCTCATCATAGCTGTACAGTTCAGGGCTGAGCTTCAGCTTGAAATCAAACTTGAATCGTACAAAGTATTTCTTGTCAAGATAGGTTGATTTCCGACGGTAATAGTTGATGAATTCCTTATGCTCATGATAAAAGTGCAAGAGGCCGGCTCTCTCATTTTCATAGTATTCCTTCAGAACTTCAGGATCCGCGAAAGGCTTTGAAGCTTCAATGGATAATACTTTAGAATAATAGATATAGATCGCAATAAATTTTGGCTTGGTCATCTTGAAGAACCAGATCTCTTCGCTCCAGTCGGCGAACTCGTATTGGCGAAGCAGTTCCTTCAAGTGCTTTATTGCCGAATCAGTTTCCATCAATATTTCTTCTGCGCGGCTTATCATACTGTTGTCGCTCCTGTTGATCTGATCCAAAGCGTTGTTGAGGTCTAGCCAGATCTGATCTATCCTTTTTCTAAAATGCTTTCCGTTCATACGTTTATCTTTAATGTTCACGTAAAAATCGGGTTAAAAACAGATAAAATCAATTGTCCTTTAGCTCCTGTTGCCTTTTTCTGATGAAATCGGTCGGTCTCATGCCGTTGATCTCAAGGAAATGAGAAGAGAATTTTTGACGGTTGGTCATGCCACATTCAACTGCCAACGCGTCGATGCTATAGTTCAGATATTTGCTGTCCTCCAGCAGAAGCTTGGTGATATAGTTGATCCGCAACTGTTTAAGATAACTTGGAAACGTAATACCAATATGAACATTAAGAACGTAAGACAGATGAGTCCGGTTACTCCCCATCATCTTAGCAACTGTCGGTACGGTCAGATTCTGCTCAAGAAACAGCTTCTGATTCTCGAACTCCTTCAATTTGGTCAGTATATCATCGATGATCTCGGCGCTGTAAAGACTTTTCTCATCTGTATTGACCGGAAGGTCCTGTGCTGGTTCCTGTCCTTCCGACTCCTGCAATCTGGTGAGCAGTTGACGGTACTGAAGTGTGAGCCTCCTCTCCCTTTTCCGAGACCTCACAATGATATAAGACATGGAAATCATCCCGGTTCCAACTGCAATATAGATCAATGCCAGATCCTTGTCATGTTTCTTTTCAAGCTTCTTTTTCTCTTCCATCAGGGTATCGGTATCGTAGTCACGGTAAAGTTTTGCAGAAAGCATTGCAAAATCAGCATTGATGATCGAATCCGCCTTCAGCAGCTGCCCGGTATAATACAACTGACCGTCTTTATCGTTTTTGCTTTTTGCATCATCGATCAGTATTTCGTAATTGGATCTGATCTCCGGTGTGATGAAACGAAATTTGTTGACCAGCGAATCTACCTTTTTAAAATAATTAATTGCCTGAGTCCTGTCATTCTTCTGTAAATATGATTGACCCATATAAAAATAAACATTCGTCAAAGAAGCGTGATCTTCGACACGGCTCAGAATATCCCTTGCAGTAACCAATTGTTCCAGTGCTTCCACAGGCCTGCCCTGTCGAAGCAGCTGAATACCTTTACCTTTTCTGAATAATCCCAACTCGGGCAAAAATTCGCTTCTTTTTTGAACCCCGGCCAGTCCTATGTTAATAAGAGAATCCTCCTTATGATAAAGATGCAAATTTTTGTAACAGGTGCTAAGCCTATAGATACTGTTAAAATACCCTCTCTCATTATTGATCTTTACCGTCGCATTTTCATCGTCTTTTGCCATTTTCTCGAAATAGTTGCCGGCTTCAATAAAGTGTTCAACAGCTTCCTTGTAATAGCCCAGATAACTTTTAACCATCCCAAGGTGATATGTAATCTTGTTTTTCAGGTAGAGATCCTTCGAACTCTTTGAATACTTGAAGGCAATGAGATATTCATCAAGTGCAGGCTTATACTGTCTGCGATTGTAGTAATAAACAATTCCTTTCCCCAAATACGACCTGGCGATATTGTCGTGATCTCCGGATTTTATTGCAAACATGATCGCGCTATCGGCATATAATAATTTTCGTTCAGGCTTTTCACTGTAGTATATGGCCTCCTCGTAACCTCTGATCAACTTCTTAAGATTATGCTCATTCTTTGCTTTTTTCAGATAGAGGTTTACAAAGACCATTGCCCTTTCGTCATTTTCCTTATAGGCATTAAATAATGCAGCAATTTCCTTATACGATCGTTCCGGGAATTGATGACCGTCAATAAAACACCAAAACAGATTAAAGATCAGCAGTAAAATCCTTTTATGATAGTGCATAACGATGATATATATTCAAATTTACTCAAAAATCAACAATTAAACAGCTGTTTTAAAACCTCTAAAAGTCAAAGTATATTACTTATTGATTATCAGAAACATAAACTAAAAAACATAGGGAACAATGTACCAATCATTCCGTAACAATGGATATTTCGTTACCACATTCGCTTTTTTTTCTGGGTCGACCCTTCTAATTTCGATGTCAGAATTCTACTCAAACCCCGGCCGGGATAACTTTTTTAAACCCATCAAAATTACAAATCAAAATGAAAAAGTATATCTCAATTTTAATGCTGGCACCGATACTAGGAATATTATCGTGCGACAGAGAAACCAATAATAATGAAATGTCTGAGGACAAAGTGCAACGCATACAAAACAAGAGCAATCAACACAAAGCCGGATCTGCAAGAAGCGCGGAAGCGCAGGTTGATTCTGCGGCCAAGGAAACCGGCGACGACGATGAACCGCAAGATGACAAGCAACATTGGAAAGTGCCGATCGATTCAGCGTGGTAGCCTAAACTAAACGCGGACGATAAGTTTCAGTATGGAACATCAGAAGATCACGCTGGCAACAGGACGAAAATGCACCGTCAGCGGCGAATGGGAAACACAGGGAAGACTCAGCACGATCATTTATGTATCAAAGGGAGAGATCATGCCGGCGTACTGCTGTAAGAGTGTCAAATGGATATTGATCAGAAAAGGATAAAACAGAAATAAAAGCAAACCAATGAAAACGAAAACCTTCAAATCAAGATTTGTAGAATACACCAGTTACTTCTTTATACTGCTATTCTGCTATGCAAGCATCAGCAAGATCATGGATTTTGAGAATTTCCAGGTTCAGATCGCGCAGTCGCCTATTTTCAGTTCGGTGGCAGGATTTGTTTCTTACGGCGTGCTGATTACAGAACTGCTGGTCTGTTTGTTGCTTATTTTTGAAAGAACAAGGATCATCGGATTGTACTCTTCTTTTTTCCTGATGATTTCATTCACGATCTATATTGATGTCATTCTAAACTACAGCGAAAATGTACCTTGCTCCTGTGGCGGGATACTGGAAAAAATGGGATGGAGAACCCATCTCATTTTTAACGTGGCAACGGCTGTAATTTCGTCTATAGCCATTCTCCTGGATGCAGCGCAGAGACGAAAGAAAATGATGACTTCAGTTTTGTTACAGGTTCTGCTGACTGTTTTTAGTATTGCCATGATCATCGTCTTATACCATCGTTCCGATTATATGGTGAAGAAGGAAAATCATTTTATCAGGAGATTTCTTCAGCATCCGATCACGGAAGAAAAACGGTATGATCTTGCGGTTAATTCATTCTACTTCGCAGGCTCAACGAAAGACTCTGTATATCTCGGTAATTACACCACACCTTTCTCGCTGGTCTCTTTGAATAATGGATTGCAAGCAATGAATGAAAAAAAGATCATTCCGGATCGTTTTGATTTCAGCTTTAAGAGGGCCTTAATCCAGATCAATGCACCCTATTATTATCTGTATGACGGAACCGTTCCTGTTATATACCGGGGTATCCTCGGTAATGAAAAGGTGCAGACGTACAGTTATTCCCAAGCCTACTTCAGTCAGCTGATCAATTGGGATCAGGGATCTTTCATTTTCAGCACCTACTATACGCCTTTGCAAAAGCAGTCACTGGGTATTTTATGTCCTGATGAAAAGAATCCTGTTAGATTAAAACCAGATCTTTTAAAGAAATACAAAGACGGTGTTTTTGATACAGATGGACTGATGAATTTTGATAAGGAAAATCAAAGTCTTGTATTTGTTCATTACTATAAAAATCAGTTTTTGGTTTTGGACAAGGATCTGAATATTAAAGGTGATTTTAAAACCATTGATACCATTAGCCGTCCTCAAATTGATGTTGCTGAACTAAATGATGGCAGAAGAAAGATGAATAAGCCTCCCCTAAAGGTCAATCTCACGTCAACAGTCAAATACGGATTGTTGTTTAACCAGTCCGATTTAATGGGCAGATATGAAAACAGCAAGAATTGGGAAAACAATGCGGTCATTGATGTGTATTCTATCATTGAGCAAAATTATATAGGCAGCTTCTATCTTCCAAAGCCTAAAAAAATCAAGAAAATACAATTAGAGATCTCAGGTGATTATCTTTTTGTATTGGTCGGAAATGAAATCATCAGGTATCGTTTTGCGCAGAACCTTACCCGGCATTTCATGAAAGGGGAAAGCCGAAAACCCTGACCAAGAGTAGGCACCAATAACAAATTTCAAGCATTATGAAAAATTTCAGAAAAATCGCATTGCCCGTAGCCATCCTATTGATGGGAGCCGGAAGTGCGTATGCTACCACAGCATTAAAATCTAAAAACGTAGTAGACCAGCCAGGTTACCGTTTCGATCCGTCAGCCCCTGTAGGGCAGCGATGTATTTTAACGGAAAAAATGTGCAGTGATGTACTTGGTGAAGTCTGTACCTACAGCGATGCATCCGGAACACATAACTTGTTCCAGAACATTGACGGAACTTCATGCGGAAATCAATTATTTGAGATCCAATAATAATCAAAAGTGAAGGATGCTAATCGGCATCCTTCATTTGTTTATCGATCCACGGGATATTTCTTTTCTCCTTAAGAAAGTAATCATACCAGTCCAGCACTCTTAATGTCAAATCTCTTTGTGCATCATATTTAGTCAATGAATGACCTTCTCCATTATAGAACAAGGCAACAGCTGTCTTTCTATACTTTCTTAAAGCAGTAAAGAAGGTTCTTGACTCCTCCTGGTCAACATTTTTATCCTCAGTCCCGGACCATAAAAGTATCGGAGCATTCACTTTTGATGTGTGATATAACGGGTTATTATTAAAATACTTTTGTTTATTATCTTCAAAACGCTCTGACATTCTATACTGCCCATTTTCAACCCGATAATAATCCGGTGATTTAAAGTTATGATTAAACGAATTGGAATGGTTGATAATGTCCGACACACCGGCTCCAGAAATATAGGCTGCAAAACGATCACTGTGTGTCGCAATGAAATTGGTCTCATATCCACCAAATGACTGTCCCATCAGTGCAAGCCTTTTCATATCGACCTGCTCAACTTTAGACAGTTCATCCAAAACATTATTGATACAAAATAGTGCAGACAGCCCCGCTCCCTGAATACCATAATTAATATCAGGCATTAAAACTATGTATCCTGATTCAAGCAGTAACCTGGCATTAAAACCCCGTGTATTTTTGAAAGTTGGCACCAGATATTTATCCGTAAACTCCTGCTGCTTTTCATAGATCCATAAAACCACGGGATATTTCTTTTGAGGATCAAAATCGGCAGGAATAAATAGAGAAGCCTGAAGATCTTCATTATTTACCCCTTTATAATACAACTGCCTTTTAGAGATTCCTTTTGCCGTAGTATCCTGTGTATTATACAAATGAACAAGATTAGAAACAGAATGCCTTTGTTTAGCCATAACAATCGGAGTCTTGTTATAATTCTCTTCAATCCACACAAATTTATTTCCATCTTTATTGGTTTGAAGAAATTTTACCCGATCCGTGGTTTCAGGAATAACGACCTGCTTTTTTCCAGCTTCGATCTTGTAATAGGTTGACTTCAGATCATTCTTGTTATGTGTGGCGAGCAAAACAAAATGATCATCCAGGTAATAATACTTTCTATGAATACCTACCTCTGTAGACTTTTTAACTGTATTAAGAATTTCAATGCTGTCTGCATTACTTGAGAATATTCTCTTCTTCTGAAAATCCTTCAAATCTTGCTCAATCAACTCTCCTTTTAAAGACCATAAGATCGTTTCCGCACTAAAATGCGGAACTGCTGTTTTCGGAATATTAAGCATTCGGTCTTCCATTGTTCTGGTATCAAACAATTTCCATCCGGCTTCAGCAAATCTGAGAATATAATTTCCCTTTTTATCAAAATACATTTTACCACCATCTTCACCTAACTGAATTTCCTTTCCTGTGGAAAAATTCCATAAATAAATCTCTGCCAGATGATCCCTGTAAATAATATCATTTTTATCGATCATTTTATGATCCATTTTCCTTCTCAGAAACATATTGGATTTTCCGAGACCTGTGTAGCCTATGTAATCCGTATCCAATTCAACCACCCTCTGTTCTTCAGGATACCATAATATATCTATGCTCGGTCTTTCTCCATAAAAGTAATTACTGAGGTCGTTTTCTTGACCATACCAGATACTTACAGTCTTATTATCTAAGGGAAGTGTTTTACTGAGTGTCAAAAAAATAGCATTGACATCGGAGGATTGTTTAACTGCAATTTGGTCATAACTGCCAATAGAAGTATTGTTCAGCTCAACAGTACTTAAATCTGGTTTAACGTAATACGTTTTTAATCCTGATGTTCCTGTCAATGAAACAACATATCCCCCTTCAGCAGACTCTGATTTAAACACGTTGTAAATATCTTCGCCGGATAACCAGATGACTTTATTTGAAACGCCGTCAGAACTGATCTTCAATAGTTTTTTCTTACTTCCCTCACTCTTAAAAACAATGACTTCTCCTTCTGTCTTCTTCCATCGCAGCACCGATTCAATTTTCTGCTTTATAATGAATCTTTGATCATAAATTTCCAGCACATTATCTTTGCTGTCGTCATAATGCACAAGAAGAAGCTTTTCATCTTCAATAAAATCGATGGCCTTGACGTTTTGTATTTCAGATTCATCAAACGTCTTGAGATTAATTTTCTGAAGCACATTTCCTGAAAATAACACCAAAACATCATTGCCCAAAAAGAAATACTTAGCCCCTGACGGCCTGCGTATCTTTCTGAAAGGTTTTTGTGTTTCAGAAATAGTTAAGCTTACTTCAGAATTTTCATTGATTTCAGACAGAACTACAAATTTTCCGTCGGGAGACATTTGTGCGAGGAACGGCTCAACAATGTCTTTCGTTAATTTTTCAAGCTCCGGTCTCGGTGTTTGTGCATAACAAATCAATTGATACTTGACCACAAGCATTCCCAACAACATCATTACGATGTACATCAGCGTACATAAAAAACTATTCATAAGCAAAATTTAATAACCGGTATTCTGGGGATTAAGTTTTGGATTCAGAAGCAATTCTTTCTGAGGCAGCGGCCAGCTCGCCTGGTAGCTTTTCCAATTCGGCTTTACCGTAACCAGCTGGTCCAGCATTCCCCAGCGCTTGAGGTCAAAAAACCGGATGCCGTGCTCCGTAAAGAACTCTCTCCTTTTTTCTTCCTGCATCTGAACCCTGACTTCATTTGCTGATAAAGTGCTGTTCAAGACAGGAAGCCCAGCACGCTGTCTTGATCGGTTGATCAATGGAATGGCTTCCGAGGCTTTGTTCAGTTCAATAAGGATCTCGGCCTGCATCAGATACACTTCATCCAGCCGGTAGATCACGGAATATTCTGTAGGATTATTCACTGAGAGGTTCTTATATTTTGCCGCACGGTAATTGGTCTGCTGCCCGAAAGGCACTGCTGCTATATAATTTTGCCGGCGCAAATCACCGGATGAAAACATATTGACCAGCTCAGGACGCAATACAAATGAGGTTGGAGCGCCGGTAAACGTGTATAAGGTAGCCTCTTTTGTAGCATCATTCGTATTCTTCGGTTTAAGCTGCCAGATGATATGGGAACCGCTCTTCTGAAATACCTTTGAAATATCGTTCTGGTAACTGTAGATAGGGTTCTGAATAATTTCAGCGCACAGGACTTCTGCCTCATTCCACTTTTTCAGCAGCATCTTCATTTTAGCCAGTGCTACGTAGCCCGCATATTTATTCGGATAGATCCTTTCTGTATTCTTATAGGCTGCCGGCAAAAGATTGACCGCTTCGGAAAGATCCGTCTCGATCCTCGCCAGGAATTCATCCTCAGGCATTCTGCTCAGCTTGCTGTTGACCAGATAGTCGGTGGTATCCGTATAGGGAATCTCACCAAAGATCTGATACAACTGCAAATACAAGATCGACCTGACAAATAATGCTTCGCCTCTGATCCTGTCTTTAACGGCGCCGGAAAGTGCCTTTGAATTTCCGGCTCCTTCTATAATACTGTTGGCGGCATAGATCTCCTGATAGGCATTCGTCCAAAAGGTGCTGATGGCAGTATTGGTAGGAATCTGCTGGTTGTTGAACAGATCGAGCACTCCATTGGAGGGACTTGTGTAGACACAAGTCAGATCATCCGTGTAGGTGCCCAGAAGCACGCCCATACCATCGATACCTCCCGAAAACATCGAGTTGGTCCACAGGCTGGAATAAAGACCCGCCAACGCGGCATCCGCCGTCTGCTCATCCTCGAACACCAGCTGGGTCGGGATCTGATTGGAAGGGAAATCGGTCTCTATGAATTTCTCACAGGAAACCGTATAGAATAAGACAGTGATCATCAGACCAACTGTCAGGATATAGTGTGTTGTTTTTGCCATTGTTTTAATTTTAATATTCTAAATCAGAATTGATCGCCATCAGAATGTAATCTGAAAGCCCAGCGAATAGGTTTTAAGCGGCGGTAAAAAGCCGTTGAGGACAAACTCGGGATCCAGTCCAAAATATTTGGTGATCGTCAGCAGGTTCTGTCCCTGCACATAGATCATCGCCTCTTTGATTCCGAACTCCCTTAAGGGTATCCTGTAGTTCAGCTGCACATTCTTGAGCCTGATAAATGAAGCATCACCGATCGCAGCGGTAGAATTCTGAAACAGTGAATGCGCTGAGCTCTTGGCCGCAACGCTACCTGAACTATACGGCATATAGCTGCCATCGGGATTGTCCGGAGACCAGACATCCAGTACTTCCACAGGCTGATTGTTCATCGAACCGGGAATCACCATCTGCTTGTTGTAGTTCCAGTTTCTCTGCTTCACGAAATACCACAGGAACGATGCCGACCACGGACCATAGCTCAACGTATTGGACCAGCCTCCGAAAAAGCGCATCCCGATCCTTTCGATCACCTTGTTGTCATCCGGTGATGATATTTTCCCGTCACCGTTATAATCCTTAAACTGATAGAGTCCCGTCTGCGGATTAATGCCTTCATACTGATATACTTTTACCAGCGACGTCGGATATCCGATCACATATTGATTCGCATAGGTCGATCCCTCAAGATTCGGAAACTCCATCAGCCTACTGTCAGGAATGGTGATATTAAGGGAGGCGTCATACTTCAGCTTTGAATTTTTCAGTACCTGTACAGAAGTATCAAGTTCCCAGCCTGTATTTCTGACCTTTGCCGGAAGATTCGACTGTATGCTTGGAAAGCCTGTCGTGGCAGGAAGCGGAATGCCCACCAGCTGGTTGGATGACGTATTCTCATAATATGCAGCAGACAAACTCCATTGGTTCCTGAACATTGAAAACTCTGCGGCGACCTCTTTTTTCAAGGTCTTCTCCCAGCTGAAATTCGGGTTATACAGCCTTGAAGGATTCAGCCCCGTGATATTATTGTAGATATTCGTAGAGACGGTATAGGTGTCGAGGTATTGGTAGTCTCCTATCCTGTCATTCCCGGATGTCCCGATACTTCCCCTGAGCTTCGCAAAGCTGAGCCAGGAAATGCGCTTCATCCACGGCTCTTCGCACAATAGCCAGGCCGCACCGACCGCACCGAAGTTCCCGAAACGATTACTCGGACCGAACCGGCTTGAACCGTCCCTTCTGCCGGTCACGTTGAGAATATATCTTTTGAGATATTGATAGTTCAGTCTTGCAAAGACAGCAGTGTAATTGTACTGGTTATTCACCTGGTCTCCGACCACCTTGGTCTTGGCCGCTGCAATATTCCGTATCAGGGCATTGCTCTCAAAGCCGTAGCCCTGAATCGTCCCGGACCTGGTCTCCGACTGCTGCAATGTGGCTCCGACCAGCAACTCTACACGATGGTTATTCCAGCTGTAATCCCCTACAACCTGAGGCTCCAGGATATAGGAGAAAGCAGAGCTGTTGCTTTTCGAGGAATTGGAAGTCGAGCTGTTCAGCCCGAGTGAAGGATTATACATTGTATGCGGCTTCAGGGAATATTCCTCAAAATTGTTGAAGGTCATCCCGCCGCTGAATTTCAAAGAAATAAACGGAAACAGCTTATAGGACATCTGCGTACCGGTATTGATAAAGCTGGAAGTATTAAGATACTCACTGACAAACGATGCCACCGGATTGGTAAACGTACTGTTCTCCCAGTTCAGAGACCCGTCAGCATTATATAATCCCGGCGCATTCGGACTCAGAGTCAGGCTCCGCTTAGTCATGTCATCATTCACCACATTGTTATCCTGAAATGAAACGGTATTCGTCAGATTGACCTCCAGTTTCCGGTCAGGGCTTCTGTAGCTGAAATTACCTGTCAGGTTATTCGTCTTATATTGGAAGCCCGCAGGATAGACCGTACCTTGTTCCTGATGACCGTAGCTGATTAGATAGGAAGTATTCTCAGAGCCTCCGCTTATAGACAGCTGCACCACCGATGCCGCCGCCCGATTACCGATCAGCTCTTTCTGCCAGTCCGTATACCGTTCCTGGCTCCAGCTATTCAGATCATAGGCGTTAGCGGGAACAGCGATGCCGTCATTCTGAAAAGCCTGCCGCCGCATGCCCAGGTATTCTGAAGTATTCATCATCTTGAGACGGTTCGCTACCGTACTTAAAGCGTACGAGGTATTCAGCTTCACTTTCGTCCTTCCCTTTCTGCCTTTTTTCGTCGTCACAATGATCACCCCGTTCGCCCCACGGCTTCCATAGATTGCAGTCGCATCGGCATCCTTCAGCACTTCGAAGCTTTCAATGTCATTGGGATTGATTGCATTCAGCGGACTGATCGAGCCATAAGGCAGTACTGTTGCACTATACACCGACGGTGATTCAGATAAGATCGGCACGCCATCAATAATATACAGCGGCTCATTGCCTTCACGACGGATACTATTCTTACCCCTGATCTGAATATCAAAACCACCACCCGGCGTTCCCGAGTTCTGCGTGACCGATACCCCGCTCATCCTTCCCTGCACCGAAGAAAGTACATTGGTCACAGGCTGGTTCTCGATCTCCTTAGCGGATACCCGAGCAATGCTTCCCGTCCTATCCTTGTCACGAACTTTATAATACCCTGCATTGACAACCACTTCCTCAATGCTCTGTTCCTTTCGATCCAGCCTAAGATTAAAAATTGTTCTACCGTCAAGAGCGATTTTCTTTTCCGCATACTCAGGATGCCGAAAGATGATTGAAGGGTTTTCTCCTGTTATTTCTAATTGATATATGCCTTTAGAATTTGTTAAGGTAACCTGGTCACTGCCTTCCTGAGAGACCACAACTCCCGAAAGCGGTGACTGATCCTCTCCGACAGTAACGGTTCCCGTCACCGTCCTGGTCTGTGCTTCAATGTTGCCGCACATTACGGTAAACATCAATACAAGACCGATGGCTCCTATGTTAGAATAGGATTTTTTCATAGTTTTGTATGGGTTTTAATTTTATTAAAATCCTCGAATAAACTCTAGCTCTTTCCCGGGTCTGCAAACTCATGGGAGGAGCTTTTTTTACAACAAGGATGATTCTATTTCATTTCTTCTTATTTATTATTACTACTGGATTCAGGTATTTGAAAACAAAACTTTCGAAGTGCCCGTTGGTAAAATCATATCGCATAAGGAAACCGCAAGGCACCTGAAAGCCATTTAATATGAATGAAATTATGTCCCGTGAAAAGCTTTAAAGCCGCAATAGGTTGTACACCCCATTGTACTATACAGTCTGATACTATCTTAAGGAAGCGGCTTAGAGATTGACGTAGAGAAAAGCGGACTGCATTGGAAAATAAAACGGCGTGGAACTCACTACATCATCGCTTGTACTAGAGGCATCGCCAAACACCTTGCAACAAACTACGTAATGAGCTCACGCCTAGGTCGTGAGCTACTTTACTTATTGTCTCGTTGCATTTGTTTTTGAAAATTGGCGATTTTCTAGTACGAGATTCTAAGCAATAGCTTCTATGATTAAATCTGAAGTATCGCAAAATTACTTTAATAAGTAATTTGTTCCAAATATAATAAAAAAAACTAAACGTGGGAATAGTTACCCACCATTTATTTTAAGTTTCTATTGAACTTGCTTGGAATTAACATTTCAATGGCAAAAAACTCTGAAAAAATAAAATTCTTAGAAAGCTTTGGAAATAGAATTCAAGCACTAAGAGAAGAAAAAAAATTAAGTCTTAGACAGTTGGCACAAAACTGTGAAATTGATTACAGTGATATTGCTAAAATAGAAAAAGGACAAAGAAATATTCAGATGTCCACTATTTTAGAATTAGCGAAAGGTTTAAATAAGTCACCTAAAGAACTTTTTGACTTTGATTTTGACGTAACAAAACACACTATTGACCAATAAGCTAAGTCCTTTTAACATAGTTTTAAATTGATTGTCGATGTCAATGTCAATTAATTTTCAGGAAAACGATTTAAGTTTAGAATCGCAATGGAGATCAATTATTCTATTTGGTAAAAATTCTGCGACTTATAAATTTGCATTCGGAAAGAGCTTATTAGAATTAGTTTCAAAAGAACAAATTACTATCTCACTAAAAGATCTCTCTCCTATTTTTGTTGATAACATTTTAGAGCATTTAAAAAAGAATGATAAGCAGGGAAATTCCAATTCCAGTACATTTCTGAACGCTTGCCGAAAATACAATATTGGTGAAATTGATTACGATAATCTTCTAAGTGTTACTGAAAAATATGGATTTGTAAACGTTATAGATGCTTTCCAAAATGTAAATGGTGGAATCGTACCAAGTAAATTTTATGAAAAGGATTACAATGGAAATAATAAAAACATTGTAATAACAGATCAATTATTAAAACTCAAAGAAAGTCTACAATTTACTAATTTCAATGAAGAAGTAGAGGCACGTTGGAACCTTGTAGAAACGGCTTGGAATTTAGAAATCAACCCAAATTTACTTGAAGTAAAAATTGACGCTGATTTTCAAACACTATTTATTGAAACCGATTTTATGCGAAGAAAAGATATTTCTACTGCAAAAGCTTCTCTAAATGGTTATCAGAAAGGGAAATGCTTCTACTCTTTTCAGGATATTTCAATCAACTCAGGAGCTGAAAATTTGTGTGCAATTGATCATTTTTTTCCGCACGTTCATAAAACTAAGATGAACGACTCAGGTGCTAATGTAAATGGCATATGGAATTTGGTTTTATCCGATAAATTTGTCAATCTTTCAAAGAGCACCAAAATTCCAGAATTAAAATATCTCGGAAGACTCTACAAACGAAATGAATTCTACATAGCGAGTAAACATCCACTGGGAGAAACAATAATTAATCAGACCGGAAGAACAGCATCAGAGCGAAAACGTTTTTTACAAAAACAATACGATTTATCAGTAAATTTAGCAATACAAAAATGGAAACCTTTAATCGAGCTTAATCCTCTTTTCTAATGAAAGATTTTACTACGATATCAGATGATAAAATTCTATATAAAGGAAATTATTTCTTTATAATAGAAGACGGTTTTCCTGTCTCACCTGGTCATTTACTAATAATTTCCAATGAAGTGAGAACAGACTTTTTTGAACTTACCGAAGAAGAAAAAAATGATCTTCCCAGAATGATTGAAAAAGCTAAAGAAATTATATTAGCTAAATATCAACCTGATGCTTACAATATAGGAATGAATTGCGGAGCTGATGCAGGACAAACAGTTTTCCATTTCCATTGCCATGTTATTCCAAGATATAAAGGTGATATGGAAAATCCAAGAGGCGGGGTTCGTCATGTCATTCCAAGTAAGGGAAGTTATTAAATTCAAGATTATTCAAATTTTCTAATTCTAGAAAATAAATTTGATTTTATTATAAGAATAGTACTTAAAAATAAGTATGATCAAAGCAAACAAAAAACTTAGATCCACAATTTGAATCATTTTCTATAACATTTAATGTAGACTTTAAGAAAAAGTAACTATTTCAAATATTTTTCTAAAATAAGATCCTAACTATAGTTAGGACTTTTATGTTTTCAAGAAAATCATATAAAAGAAAAAATATTGTTTTGTATATTTGGTTGTTATGCAATAATTTATCTTAAAAACTATATGAAACTAATCAAGAAGCTTAAATTAATTAATTTTAAAAAATTTGAATCATTTTATATTGATTTTGATGACGAAATAAACATCATTATTGGTGATAATGAAGCTGGAAAATCTACAATATTAACCGCAGTTGATCTAGTATTAAGTGGAAGCAGAAATAAGATTGAAACTATTGGTTTGGAAAACTTATTCAACGAAAAAGTTATTTATGATTTTTTACTATCTCCCAGAGATATTTTAAACCTTCCCGAACTACATATCGAACTGTATCTTAATGAGCAGAATAATGAAAGAACTTCCGGAAAGAACAACTCGGAAAAAATTGAGTGTGATGGTCTTAGATTAAAAATTGTCCCTAATGATGAATATACCTTAAACATCAAAGAAATTTTAAAAGATTCAAATTGTGTTTTTCCATTTGAATTTTATTCAATTTCCTTTACAACTTTTGCTGATCAATCTTATAATAGTTTTGCGAAATTTTTAAAACATATTTTTATTGACAACTCATCTGTAAATGCGGAATATGCGATGAAAGAATATGTCAAAGATATTTATAATAGTTCACTATCCGACTCTTTGGAAAAACATAAGCATCATTATGAATATAGGAGTCATAAAGAGGCATTTAAAAATAATGCATTAGAAGAACTTAATAAAAGAGTTGGAACTTATTCCTTTTCATTGAAGAATAATTCCAAGTCCAACTTAGATAATGATTTAACTATTTACGAAAATAATATTTCAATCGATAATAAGGGTAAAGGTCGTCAAGCTATTATAAAGACAGAACTTGCATTAAACAGAAATATTAAGGATTTAGATATCTTATTAATTGAAGAACCTGAAAATCATTTGAGTCATACCAATACTAGAAAGCTTATTGAAAAAATCAAGTCTTCGAAAAATAAGCAAATTTTTATAACCACCCATAGCAATTTGATCTCTACCAGACTTGATTTAAGAAAATCAATTTTAATTAGTAGTAATAGCACCAAAGCTATTAAACTTAAAAATCTTCCCGAAAAATCTGCCATATTCTTTATAAAAGCACCTGATAATAATATTTTGGAATATATTCTTTCTCCAAAAAATATTTTAGTAGAAGGTGATGCAGAATTTTTATTGATCAACAAATTTTCTGAAATAATATTGAATAATAATCTAAACGATCTTAATATTAATGTTCTTTCTGTTGATGGAACTAGCTTTTCGCACTATTTAGAAATTGCTAAATTATTAGATATTAGAACTTGCGTTATAACAGATAATGATTCTCAGGATGAAAAGTACATGACGGAAAAATATAAGACTTATACAGGTCCAAATGTTCAAATTTACTTTGATAAAAATATTTCGAGAAGTACTTTTGAAATTTGTATTTATCAAGATAACAAAATTCTTTGTGATAAATTATTTACAAGTCCTAAAAGAAAATTACCCATACAAGAATATATGTTGAAAAATAAAACGGAATCAGCGTATAAACTTTTATTAGAGACATCACCTATTACTATCCCAAAATATATTCAAGATTCATTAAAATGGATAAATCAATAATTCTCACAGTAGCAGGTTCAGGGAAAACTTATTACATTGTTAGCCAAACAAATCTTAATAAAAATTTTCTAATTATTTCTTATACCAATAGCGGTATAAACACCTTGCGTGAAGAAGTAGTAAAAAAGTATGGATATGTACCAACAAATATAAAAATCTACAATTTCTTCTCTTTCCTATATTCATTCTGTTACAAACCTTTTTTGAGTGACATAATAAAAGATAAGGGAATATCATGGAAATTCCCGAGTAGTCATTGGGATAATAATTATTTAACAAAGAATAAGCTACTCTATGGAAATAGAATATCCAAACTTGTACATGAGAAATGTATTGATGAAGTAAGAAACAGAATAAAGAAATACTATAGTAATATTTTTATAGATGAAATACAGGATTTTGCATCGAGCGACTTTAATTTTATAATAAATATTATTAATGGAGATTATAATGTAAAACTTGTCGGAGATTTTAATCAGCATACCTTTGATACAAGTCGAGATAGAAATATAAATAAAAACCTATATAAATCAGAAGATAATTTCAATAAACATTTTCAAAAAATTGGATTCAGGGTAGACAATAAAAGTCTAATCAAAAGTAGAAGATGTAGTAAAAATGTTTGTGAGTTTATTAATAAAAAATTAAAAATTCCAATATTTTCAGCAAACGAATATGAAACAGATATTAAACTTGTAACATGTGAGAAAGAAATTGATAAAATCATACAAGATGACACAATAGTAAAGTTATTTCTATCTATGCATTACAAGTATAACTGTTTATCAGATAATTGGGGAGGTTGTAAAGGACGCACTTTTCAAAATGTTTGCGTAATTATAAATGACGAAGTTCTTAAACAGTTTGAAAATGATACTTTCAATTTTAAGTCACAAATTACGAAGAGCAAATTTTATGTTGCATGTTCTAGAACTAAGAAAAATTTATACTTTATCAGTGATAAGAAAGTAAAAAAGTACAAGAAGGAATAAAATATTATCTATTTTAGTTTTAGTAAAATGATAGCACTCTTCACAAAATATTTGCCTTATAAGCTTAGCCAGCAACTCAGAATTGAGTATGATATAAGATTAAGCGAAATAAAATTCTTGACCTCAGAAAAAATTGAGCAGTATAACTATTTAAGGAAGGACTTAAAAACTATTGAATTGCTACTTTCACTTTCAATTTTTTATAAACGGGTTATATCCAATTTTGATTCAGCAAATAAATTTACCTCACGTGTAGTTATAAATAGTGATGCAAATTCTATAAAACTTGGCTCTTACGATTTCACTGACAAAGAAATATTTAGATTACAGAGAACTGTTAGAGAATTCAACAATATTCTTATTGAATATTCGATACATCCTTATTTATTTGATTACACTGATACAATAATATTCTTAAGGAAAATTAAATCTTATAAAAAAATTATAGACTCACAAAAAGATCAAGATGGCGAATCCTTTTAAAGACGTTAACGAGTTAGAAAGAGATATTGAAACTTTCTTAAGAAGAAATAGTAGTAGGATATTTAATAACGCCAAAAGAATAAGCGATTTCTTTGAAATGGCTTGTTATAATAATATTGTACGATTTTATGAAAATAATGGCTTCTCTGTTCAAATAAAAAATTTAGCTAAACAAAAATTCAATTATAAATGTACAACAGCTGGTAACCCTGCTAATTATTCTTATTTCGAGATTTCTAAAGGAAGTCTTAAATATGAGATTAGACATAATATCAATATCCAGTCAAAGCACATTAATGATATCTACACCACTCCTGATATTTGTATTCTCAAACCAAATTCAATAAAAATTGATGACGATTTTTATGAAACGAGAAAATTATATTATTATGCCGAAAATAAGTCACTAATTAGTTTTTGCGAAGTAAAAAACTTTAATCCTTATCCAGAATTATTATTCAACTTCATAGGTACAGTTAATGAGCTTAAACCAATACTTACAAAAAAGCCTTTAAAAACAGGTAAATCTCATATCGCAACCTCATTAATGATGTCGGGAAAAGCAAATAAGCATTCACAAAAAATAATCTATCACTTACAGAATAGATATCATATAAATATAATTGATGATCTGTTTAATATTTCAGGTATCACATTTAATAAAAAGGCGATTAGAAAGTTAAAGACCGTTTAACAAAATTTATTATTGCAAATAGAATTTAGTAAAGATTGTGAATCTAAATTCTATTAAATTTTTCATTTTAGGTTAAAAAAATAGTAGAACCATAACGTAAGTTAATTCAGTAAAAATACTGAATGAATATTTGCTAATAATTTGCATTTTTACTATTTACGGAAATCCATAATCAAATGATATTATGGATTTTGTATATTTGATTACTGTGCAAAATTTTAACGCTTGCATAAAGCTAACCTATGAAAACCTTAAAACAAATAAAATTTGGAAATGAAATTTTTCAAATAGTAGATGATCAAATTCAAAAGCTATCTAATCCTAAAACAATCTTAGACTCGTACAAAAATAATTTTAAAATTAAAAATGAATCCGTTGACGGGATTGGATTGCGAAATCCTCAAATCGGCGCTTACTACTCAGTATTATCGCACTGGACCAACTCGAGTGAAATTGCAACTGTTGTATTGCCTACAGGAACAGGAAAGACCGAAACTATGCTAACTCTTTATTGTTCGGAAAGATTAGAAAAATTATTGGTAATTGTACCTTCAGATCCTTTGAGAGAGCAGATTGGGAATAAATTTTTAGAATTAGGCTTGTTGTACAAACTGGGTATTTTAAATAAATATTCAAAAACACCAATTGTAGGACTTTTAAAAAAAGGCATTCCTAATTCTAATGATCTAGAAGATTTTATTAAATCATGCAATATAATTGTAGCAACTTCCAGCATTTTAGATAGAAGTGTGAAAATTAATGCAGAAATTCTAGAAAAAAGTTTCACCCATATATTTCTGGATGAGGCGCATCATTCAGAAGCTTCTTCATGGGATCGGATCCGTAAAATATTCAAGAATAAAAAAATTGTACAATTTACAGCAACTCCGTTCAGAAATGATGCAAAGAGACTTGATGGTAAAATAATTTATAATTATCCACTAAGAAAAGCTCAAGAAGAAAAATATTTCAAACCAATTAAGTTTGAAGCTATTTATGAGTATGATGATGTATTAGCTGATGAAATACTTGCAAAGAAAGGAATTAAAGCTTTACTAGAGGATCAAAAAAAATATAAACATATACTTTTAGCTAGAGTTAAGACACAGAAAAGGGCCGATGAAGTTTTTGAACTATACAAAAAGCTTAATTCCAAACTAAAAATAGAAAAGATTTACTCTGGACTTGGAAAAAGACAGTCAACAATAATACAAGACAAACTAAAGAATCTTAACATTGATATTATAGTATGTGTTGATATGTTAGGGGAGGGCTTTGATCTTCCTTACTTGAAAATTGCTGTATTACATGATATTAGACAAAGTCTTCCAATTACTCTACAATTCATTGGACGATTTACTAGAACAAAACTAGATGTAGAACTAGGAAACGCTACTGTGATCGCCAATCTGGCGAATCTTGAAATCAGTAAAGAGCTAGAGTTACTATATGCAAAAGACCCTGATTGGAATATTTTGCTACCTACCCTCTCAGAAAACAGGACTCAACAAGAAATTGATTTGTATAATTTTCTTGAAGGCTTCAAGACAAACGATGACTTTCCATTTTCTCTTCAAAGCTTAAAGCCTGCATTAAGCACTGTTGTTTATAAAAATAATAAAAACTCATGGAATCCTTTGAATTTCAAAAGTTATTTTTCTAATAGTGATGATTTTGAACTTATCCGGCATAATTACAATCAAGATGAAAAAGTATTAGTAATTGTTACTGCACAAAGAGTTCAAACCGATTGGCTTATTAGCAGTTCTTTAGATGATGTTCTGTGGAATTATTATATAATTCATTGGAGTACAAAACTTAATCTCCTTTTTATTAACAGTTCCGATAATAGTGGCTTACATTCTCAATTAGCTAAATCTATAATTGGAGATGATGCTGAAATCATAAATGGTGAAAATGGTGGTAAAATTTTTAGGGTTCTTGGCAAAATTAAAAGATTTAAACTACAGAATGTAGGATTGTCAGAAATAATTGGAAAATTTATAAGATTTGTTATGCGCGTAGGATCAGATATTGAACCTGCACTCTCAAAAAGCCAACTCAATAAGGCGAAAAAATCAATGATATATGGAACTGGTTATGAGAATGGAAACGAAATAAGCATTGGTTGTTCATATAAAGGAAGAATATGGAGTCGAAGGAGAAATAACCTCCCAACATTAATAAATTGGTTTAACCACATTGGACAAAAAATTAATGATAAATCTATTAATGGAGATGACATCTTAAAAGATGCATTAGTTGCAAAAGCTTTATTTGTTAGGCCAGCTGAAGTTCCATTCATGATTGATTGGAATGAAGATGTTTACAACAATCTTGAAACAAAATATACATTTATGATAGGTGGAATTGCTTATCCTCTCTATAATATCGACATTAAATTAATTGATCCAAAAGAAAACGGAGATATAAAATTTGGGTTTTTCCATGAAGATAAATTAGTAATTGATTTAGTCTTAAAGATCTTTAAAGATAAAGATGGTAATCCTAATTATGAATTTAAGAAAGTAAATAGTAGACAACTTGCAACTGTCAGAGTAGGTACAAAAACTTATGATATTGAACATTATTTTACAAAGGCAGAGGTTCCGTCTATTTGGTTCGTATCAGGAAATTATTTAGAGGGAAACAATTTTTACGAATTAAAGTCCATCATTAATGAATTTGATCGTAATAAAATTAAAGTTGTCGATTTCAATGGTATAGATTTAAATGTTGAATCACAAGGATATAATCCTAAGAAAACAAATTCTATTCAATTTAGAATGATAGAAAATCTTAAAAAAGGCGATTATGACATTGTTTTTGATGATGATGGATCTGGCGAAATAGCAGACATTATTACCTTAAAAGTAGATGATAAAACAAGAATCAAAGTGGAATTATATCATCTAAAGTATGCACTTAAAGGTAAAACAAGTGAGCAGATAAAAAATTTATATGAAGTTTGTGCTCAGGCTCAAAAATCAATAAATTGGAGATTCAAACGTAGTAAAGAGTTCATTGAGCACTTGTTGAGAAGAGAAGCGTTAAGAAAGCAGAAAGGCACTTACACTAGATATGAGTTAGGAGATGAAACAAAAATGCTTGAGATTTTGGATCTTGTTAATAAACGATTACCATTAGATTTTGATGTCTATATTGTACAACCCGGCTTAGACAAAAACAAAATATCTAATGATCAATTAAATCTCCTTAGCGTAACTGAAAGCTATCTCCTCGAACGAGCGGCTATAAAACTAAATGTTATATCAAGTAAATAAAAATTCATTAAATTTAAATCTTACTATACTAACCCATGAACGAACATCAAAAAGACCTTTTAGTCTCATTGTTTGAAAAAAAAGAAGAAGCAACATCACAAATAGATCATCCTTATAACGCATTAATTCACGCCGTTTTCAATACAGTAGATTTTAAAAAATTAGTTAGAGATTATATTGAAAATGATATTCCCGAGTTTAGTGATTCAATGTATAACAATATTGAAAAGAGAATACCAAACTATGATAATCACGAAAAAATGTATGAAGATCTTAATCAGCTTTTAGAAGCAGGACTAGATTATCGAAAGTCCCAAAGATTAAGAAAAATTTTAGAATTACAATTATCGGAGTTACCTAACGACTACAAAATTGATTTTTTTAATACTTTCTTTAATTCTGACTATTCTTATGATAAAAGAGCAGCAATAAGGTACGTTGAATTTGCACAAACTGATGTAACTGAAAAAATATTAGATGAATACTTTTCATCCGGCTATGTCGATTATTTACATTTACTAATTAAACCAGAAAACGCAAATATTTTGGCAAAAAATGCTGAGCAAATCTGGGAAACTGGATTATATCACTCCCATAAAAAAAGAATTATAGAGATCTGCGCAACAGAAAACCTTGATTTTTTTGATTTTCTAAAAGCTGTAGACTATTCATATTATTTATTACTTCTCATAATTAGAAAGGAGATTGAGCCAGGAGTTCTTATGGAAAAGCTGCAAGAGTTAGATGCAGAACAGCAACATTTTGCCTTATTACATTTCAGTAAATGGATTGATTTTTCATTTGTTGAGGAAAAAGTGAAACAATATTTATAGTTTAACAATTAAAGCTTTTCAGATGATAAAAAAAACAGCTAGAAACGCTAATAATAATTATAATACTAATCTTGCCTCAGAATACTTCATTATGAGCATTCTTTGCAGAACAGGCAAAGATGCATACCTTTCTTTAGGCAATAAAAAAGGGGTTGATATAATTGTTAAAACTAATTTAGGAGCAATATGTATTGTTGAAGTTAAAGGTGTCAACAAGCGTAATGACTGGCTTATTACAAACTCAGGCACACTAACTACTGGTCCAAATTTAATTTATGCACTGGTTTGTTATAATGGTAAAATTGATGATTTAGGATCTAGTCCTGACTTTTGGTTCATCCCTTCATTAAAGCTGGCAGAAAATACAGAACATAAAATTGCTAAAAACGGAAAAACTGTTTATATTTCAAATAAATATGTCAGGGAAAATTACGACGAATACAAAAACTCGATTAAGTATTTGGAAGAATATCTGAATGCATTTTAAATTAATAATCGCCAAATACACATGAATCAGGAACATCATAAATGGTTAACTTACTGGAAAAAAAACTTATCCGATTCCTTATATACAGATATTAACATAGATAAATCAAAATCATTCTTTTTTGAAATTGAAAACTTCAATATTGATAATCAGTTTATCCGTGAAATCGATAAAGTTAATAGTCTAATAGATATTGAGGAAAAAAAGATCAATGAAAAAAAAGGGATAAAAAGCAAAGAAAACGACGATTGGATTCATATTGATCATACTGCCGTAGTTATAGCTCCGTTTAAACTTAAGCCCCTTCCGGAACATTTAATTCATCTTAAAGACAAAAATCCAAAATTTCCTTTTTGGTTTTCTGCAATTCTTGATAGGAATGGTAAGTTATCCATTCCTGAAGAAACCTTTCCTTTGTTTCAAAGAAAATATCTGGAACCGTTAGCAGATGAAAAAAATGAATTTATTTTTAGCAGTGTCGAAGATGTTGACCGCGCTACAACTTTAGGAAGAGAAGACTATACAAGGTATTCTGAATATGTTTACAATGTTGTCAATGTATTTGAAAAAGCTATTCGTCAAAAACTATACGAGTACCAATCAGAGGGATATGAAACTATATATAATGGACTTGTACTTCTTACTGAAGAAGATATTAACGCCGCGGCTGGTATTATCCAACTATACGAAAAAATTCTTAAAGGTAAAAAGACTCCGCCACTTTTAGAGTCGTTGATTACCTTAAAAAATAACGATCAGAAAATACCTGTTTCAGTTTCCGAACACATTAATATTAACGAACTACACTTAGGACAGATGGGATTTGGTTTTCCATTATCAATATCTCAGAGAAAAAGTTTAAATACTCTTTTAAGTACCACTGATAAAATTTTTGCTGTAAATGGACCTCCTGGAACAGGAAAAACAACTTTACTTCAAAGTATTGTGGCAACAAAAGTTGTGGCAGCTGCCATAGAAGGAAAAAATGCTCCTATCATCCTCGCTTGCTCTACCAATAATCAGGCAGTCACAAATATAATTGAGAGTTTTTCTCGATCTAATACAAAGGAAGGGAAATTAGAAGGTAGATGGCTTCCCGATATTGATGGCTATGCTACTTATTTACCCTCTGCTCGTAAAACTGAGGTAGAGCTAAAAGGTACAAATTATAAAAAGCTGGATGGAAACGGTATCTTTCGGAAAGTTGAAAATCAGGAATATATTATCCGAGCTAAAGAATATTTCTTAGAAAAAAGTAAAGATTATTTTAATAAGCCAGTTCTCACTCTTAGCAATATAGCACAAAATCTTCGAAATGAAATTATTGTTATTGAAGAATGCTTTAAAAAGGCAGGTGCACTATGGAAAGATTATATGAGATCTGAAAAGGAGTTTAAATCGAAATATTTATCTCCTAATTTACAATCTAACCGTTATTACAAAGAAGGTATTTTAAATGAATCCATACTAATAACTGACATTCAGAATTTAACTTTAATTGAGAAACAAATAATTTCCTACTTTAAGGAAGAACCATTTTTCAGAAAGATTTTTTGTTTTTTAGGTTTTAAATCAGCTTTAAAAAACAGAGCCAACGAAATCAATATCATTCTTAGAGATTCTTTGATTGTAATTAATGATGATTTTATTTTTAAAAAAGCTGAGATTCTTCATAAAATTGATTCAAAGATAGGCCTAGCTAAAAGAATTGTTGATATCGTCGAAAAATGGAAGGTTTGGAAAAAAGAAAATCAGATAAACGGTAATCCTCCATCTTCAGAAGAAGAATACTGGGATTTTGAATTAACGAAAATCAGTGAGAAAATTCCGGCAAACTGTTTCTATGATGAGTTAGACATATCATTACGACATAAAGCATTTCAATTAGCTTTACATTATTGGGAAGCCCGATATCTCATCGAATTGGAAAGCAATATGTATGAATCTAACTTCGATGGAAAAGGAAAAGATCCGATGATGATGAGATGGCAAAGACATGCTATGCTTACTCCTTGTTTTGTAAGTACTTTCTTCATGGCTCCAAAATTCTTTAGTTTTTATAAATTCTTTAAAAAAGCAGAAGATGGTAAAAACTTATACGATACGCCCCCACTTTTAGATTTTATTGACATGCTCATTGTTGACGAAGCAGGACAAGTTTCGCCTGAAGTGGGAATTGCAACTTTTGCCTTGGCAAAACAAGCTGTTGTTGTAGGAGACGTTAAACAAATTGAACCCGTTTGGAATATCACAAATAAAATTGATATCGGAAACCTTAAGAAATGCCAAATTATTAGAGATTATAATGATACTATCTATGAAAAGGAATTTGACCCAAAAGGTTTTCTATCTTCTACGGGAAGTATTATGAAAATGGCTCAGAATGCTTCTGGATTTAAAGAGACTGGACTTCATGAAAAAGGGGTCTTACTTACTGAACACAGAAGATGTTATGATGAAATTATTAACTACTGTAATGTTTTAGCTTATGACGGTCAGCTAGTTCCTTTAAGAGGAAAAGCTCAATCAGATCTTCTTTTTGCTCCAATGTACTGTATACATGTAGAAGGGCAATCGACAAAAAGTAATAATGGAAGTAGATTCAATTCTAGTGAGGCAAAAGAAATTGTTGATTGGTTATTAAAAAATAAAATCTCGATTGAGAAAAAATATGGACCGATTGAAAAGGCTGTCGGAATTATCACTCCTTTTACAGGTCAAAAATATCTTTTAAAAAATACATTAAAAAATGCAGGATTTAACGTGGATGACATTAAAATAGGAACGGTTCATGCCCTTCAGGGAGCAGAACGAGATATTATCTTATTTTCGATGGTGTATGGCGATGAAGACAAAGGGACACTATTCTTCGATAGGGATAACAAACCAAATATGCTAAATGTAGCCGTCTCACGAGCAAAAGATAATTTCGTTGTTTTCGCTAATACTAAGATTCTTAATAAAAATGCAAAAACACCTTCTGGCGTGCTTGCTAATTTTTTAAAATATGAAGTTAGAGCAAGTTAATACTACGATTATAACTTATCAAAAAAAACTAAAATTAAATATGAATTCAGAACCTCTTACCCCTAAACAAATTAAAACCCGTTGGATCGATATTAAAAAGCAAATTAATGCAAGACAATTACTAGCTTATAGAGTATCCATTCCGGTAGAAAAATGGGATGAGTATATGCATTCCACTCCATCCGAAGATGAAATTAATAGAATATACGAGGCAATACAACAGGATAGAATAAATAAAACTGCGAGATTGAAAGAAGCTTTATCAAAAATTGTAGGATACCGAGAATCTGTTGTGTATAGCAAAAAAATAGGAATTTCAGATAGCTATATCCGCGAGATACTTGAAGGAAAAAAAGTAAAAGCAGGTTATGAAATTATTGACAAAATAGAGTTGTTTTTAAATACTATTCTGCCTGATTTTGAAATGTCTATTGAAAATCCTTTAACCTTAAAAAGTTTCACTCAGGATTATGCCAATAAGATTACAAATGATATTAATAAAGTTGTTGAGAACCTCAAAGATTATCGGTTTAATCTTTCACAAATGATTACAAAAAGAGAAACTTCGACAGATTGGAACGGTAATAAAATTTCGGTTACGAGATCAATTGAATATTCTATAGAAAGACTTACGGAGATCAAGCAAGAAATAGATCTATTTTGGAGTATTTATATTGAAAGACAAAATAATATTAAGTAATGGCAGTTGATAGTAAAATAAAAGGAGATGAAGGAGAAAATTTCGTAAATGAGATTGCTTACAAATCATTTTTCAAATATTGGTGCTATCCAGGACCAAGATATGAGAACGGAGACAAAAAAGAAATTTGCGACTTACTTATTGTTTTTAACGACATATGTATCATATTTTCCGTAAAAAACTATGAATTTAAAGGCAATCACCTTCGTTACTTTAACAATACGATTGAAAAAGCAGTAAGACAATTAAATGGAGCATATAAAACATTATTCAAAAGAGGAAAAGTAGAGATTAAGCACCCTAATAGAGATACAGAAGAATTTCCAAAAAAACAGATCAAAAAAATTTTTAAAATTATAATCAATCTTGGTGAAGGATTAGATTTCTATGATATTACTAGAACTCAAAACAATTCAGATTTCATAACTATATTTGACAAAGAGACATTCCAAACCATCGCTGAAGAATTAGATACTATTCCAGATTTTATTGACTATTTGGAAAAAAGAGAATTGCTTTTTAAAAATAAAAATGTCCAAGTCGTATCACCTTACTTATCAAAAGATTTGAATGAAAATGATAAGAAATTCCTTAGCGAAAATATTAAAGATTCAATTAAGATAATTGGTAGTGAAAAAGATTTATTAGCTTACTTTTTCACAAATGTCCGAAGCTTTCCGAAGGCAATTACAGATAATAGTGAAAATGATTATGTTGTTATTAATATAGAAGGCGCCTGGGAAATATTTAAAAATTCCGCTAATGCAATAAAAAAAGAATTTGCAGATTCCTCAAGTTATTTTGTTGATGACCTAGTGATGCATGAGATTCTAGATCGTGAAGAACCATTAATGGAAGAAATAGCAAAGGAATTACTTTCTTTAAGTAGATTAAAACGCCGAGCTGTAGGAATCAGCTTTGAAGAATTCTTCAAAGATATTCGGAATGCTCCTGAAGGAATGATTAAAAGACGGTTTTCGGAACACGGTAATTTGGCCCTTGTCTTTTTTACTTTTTTCCCACAATGGGGTGAAGATTCCTTACTGAGAATATTTGACTTAATTTTTGAAACATTTGCATTTCATTATCAATACAAACATCAAACATTTATACTTATAGGAGTGAGCTCAGATCCTTACTTCACCTTTCAGATGCACAAAAACTATGGAAGATTTGATATAGAAGACGAGGAAATAATAAAAGCAAACATTAAAGAACTTGGGTGGTTTACAGAGTACAATGAACAAATTAGAAATGTTGATGAATTTCCTAATTAGTTCTTAAAAAATAACATATGGCTAAACAGTTAGAACATCACATAAGAGATTGGCTAGTTGATAATCCTGATTTCATTGAGAATGGCCTGCAAGTAATAGAAAAAGAACATTACCTTTCTGATCAAATAGGAAGTAACGGTTTCATAGATATATTATGTAAGGACGTGTATAATAATTTTGTAATAATTGAAATAAAAAGATCTGACCCTGCTGCCCGACAAGCTTTTACGGAAGTTTTTAAATATGCAGAATTGATTCAAAATAAATACAATGCCCGTAATAGTGAGATTAGAATTATAATTGTTTCAACTCATTGGGATCAAATCATTAGAGCATTTTCACATATTTGCTTTAAGTCAAATTTTTCGTTAACAGGCCTGCAAATTTTTCTTGATGAAGAAGCAAAAACCCCTGTACATAAAGAAGAGATATTACCTATATCTTCCAGAGGTATTTCCCGGAAGTTTATGTCCTCACAGATCATATACCTTTTTTGTAATCACGAAAAGCGCATAAATGCTCATCGTATACTTAATAAAAACCTAGCCGATTCAAACTTTTTGGATTATGTAACAGTTGATTTGAATTCACCAAACAAAACTGGTTTTTATCCTTATGCTTTAAATATTGCTTTTCAAAAGCTTTCGAAAAGTGAATTGCTAAATTTCATAGCTCTTTTGAAGGGAGAAAAGCATTTGGACATGAAAGAAAAAGAATTCGAAACGGATGAAGAATACATAAATTATTTAGAACAAGTTTTTATTATCTCCCTTGAAATGCAAGATTATGTTGATTCGATGGAATCGAGTTCGGGAGAGAAATTCGAAAGCGTAACTGGTGTGCAAAAGTGGAAAATCGAGTCAATAAAAAAATTTGGTACATTTAATTCCGATCCTAGATATACTGACGCGCTTCTCCTTAAAGAGCTAAAAGGACACGATGGTAATAATTCTAATAAATTTGTAGGATTTTCAGAATCAAATCAGAAAGAAAGGATAAATGAAATTTACTCGGAGTGCCAGAATTCTTTGAGTCATACCCCTAATTGGCAATTTTTTATTAACTACATACTTTCCCAACTGATTGATTCAAAGGAAAAATATAGGATTATAATTGATATTTACAATCCTAATTCTATTATTATAGCGTTATACTTTAGCCTTAAAAAAAGTAATCCTGATTACTTACCTAAGTTTTTAATTATTATTGATTATCCTGATGCTGGAAAAACAGAGTTTTATTCTGGTGACATACATGCTTCCGGAAAAAAACCAAAGATGGCAATATTCAATTCAGATGATATTGATAAAGTAAGTAATGAAATTTTTAGTCTACACTTTTTTCCGGAGAATGAAACAATTGCAAAAAAAATGGGTCTTATTTATACAATAAAAAAGACAGTGTTTGTAGACAATGTAGAAGTATTGGACAAATTTATTGTTTTGAAACAGAACACCATTAAATACATTAACAAAGAATATGCTTCTATTGAGAATTATATACTATCAAATGAAGACGATATTTCCAAAATGATAAAAAACTTAAGTAATGTCTATAGGGAATTTTAACTAAAATATTTTATAAATACATCTTTCAAAAGGCAAAAGCAAAATAATTAATCAAAGTTCGCAACCTTTTTTCAAAAACATAACCAAGCCTAAATAAAGAAATGTTTTTGAAATAGGGTTGCACCAAATTCCGCAAAAATGCGCCTCCGACAGCAGGAAGGAAATGCATTTTTGCCCCGAAATTCCCTATCCATCAACCCCAAAAACCTGCAAAGTCTAAAACTCTACAGGTTCCTAAAACCATTAAAACAGCTATAAGTAAAATCTTATTTCAGCTCACATGAATCTTCATCAACTATCATTTAAATGGCTTCTTAAACGAAAACACAATACTTCCCATTTCCTGATTAAAACGAATATACCCCTGATACGTCTTCCCTCTCTTACTCGTAAGACCTCTGATATATGCCGTCTCACCTTCCTGTAATTTCTCAATCTGCCATCTTCGAAGCTTGACACCTCTGAAAGTTGCAGGAACACACCATTCAAAACCAAAACCATCCCCTTTCAATTTCTGGTTAAAGAAAAACTCCAACCACTGCTTTTCCGCATTGAACTGAACCGTCGCATTAAAAAGCCTGTTATGCTTAGAGACCATATTTTCAACAAACAATGATTTTCCCGACCGAAGAATTTCCCGCTGTTCTGTGCTTAATGACACCCCACAAACAACCTCCGGAATTCGCACGAATTCCATCCGCAGGGAAAACAATTCATTCGTCAGCTTATCCATGCTCAAAAGTGACGGAACCATCTCGCCCGTCAAGGGATTAACAAGATCCACCACCCTGCCCATATTCCCGGAATTCAAAAGGTTCATTCGATCCTCCTTTGAAAACTTATGCCCCATAAACTTCTTCCTGAAATCAACCCTTTTCTGAACACTATGAACACGAAGCACCACTTCCCCATTGTCATCCAGCCTAAACTGTAATCGTGCATCAACACAATTACCTTCTTTACCGTCAGGATCCCGTACCGGAACCAGCATCGGCGTTTTAAAGCCTTTCAATAACGGCTCCAACTCACCCAGCTCCTCTAAGATTTCCATAGTCAGACCCATTTCAGAAATCGAATTCCAGTTCACATCATCAACCTGAAAGCGATAATTTGGATTGTATTTCGAAAAAGATGATCTCTGATCATAAAAATTTCCCCCGGCAATCTCATCATTTTGCAAAGCCTTCTGATTTCTGACAGACTCTACCGCATCGATGGAAACCTCATACTGCCTTAGATCTTCTTTCTGAGCGGCTGATGAATCAGCCAAATAGGACTGCAAACCTACAGCCGCTTCATAAGCTTCAAATTCACGCACCTTGAAAAACGAATAGTCTTGAGGGTCTTTAAGCCGACGGTAAAAATCGGAATAGAAATCAGCAAAAGCATGTTCCGATGCATCAATTCGAATTACCTCTGCCTCATCCTTATTTTCAGGCCTTACATCCATTACCTCCCCGGCCGCAGTGAGTGACTTTACCATTCCAATGCTATTATTGCTGTGACGTAGCACCAATAAGGTGCTGAACTCTGAAACTGCTGTTTGATTTCCTGTATTGTTCATGATTTTGATTTTTAAATATTTAATTATTGTTATGTTTTTTATATTTCCACACAGGGCAATGTCACTAAAAAGGATTGTTACTATTATCCGATATTCCGCTTCCAATTCCCGCAACCCCTTGCATTCCGGCTTCTGCTTAAAAAATAGTAGTTGCGCATGACGTCTGAATAAAGACTAAATAAGTTCTCACTCTGCCGATGGTCGAAAGTAACCTTCCAATAAAAGATCTGTTAGCTTGTAAAGGCTTATCAGGCGAAACAACCTATCACTTTCTAAAAGCTTATTGATGCCCGGCGATTTCTGCTACTAATAATCCTGATACGTGTAATAACTATTTTATGTAAGTAGCTGACAGCAATTAGCCTTTTGCTACCTGTTTCACGTTGAGAATTCTAAAATTCAAAAACGCATTATTAAATTATTTCAATGACTTAAACAATTCATCAATGGCATCATTCATTATGGTTCTTGCATAACAGAGCTTCACACAGTTATCACCCGCACTAACACCATACAACAGACCGAACCCATAACTTTTAAGAGCCACCGAACGCCCTACATCAACCCATTATCCGCAAACGAGAAATAAGAATCCGACGTCAGGATCACATGATCCAGCAGGGAAATATTGAGAAGCTTCCCCGCCTCCCTGATCTGCGTGGTGATCTGTATATCCGATGTCGATGGCTTAAGATTTCCGGAAGGATGGTTATGTGCAACAATTATCTCTGTAGCATTACAAAGCAGGGCCGCCTGCATCACGATCCTCACATCCACCAGTGTCGAGGAAATCCCGCATTCGGAGATCTTCTTAATGCCTAATACCTTATTCGCCTGGTTGAGGTACAGCGCAAAGAACGATTCCCTGTAATCCATCTCCTCCGCATCAAAATGCGCCCCGAATACCTCCACCGCATCCCTTGATGACGATATCGACCTTTCACAATTTCCCTTTCTTGAATAGCTCAGCTTAATTTCGTTGACAATATTGAATTTCATCTGAATTGCTCCGTGTGCGGCGGAGACCTGTTTTTCCCGCACCTGCTGTTAAAAAACCTGTATGTTGCAGCTTGAAGGAAATCTTGACTTTTCATTTTTACCAAAGGGTATCACCTGATCTAAAGATCGTATCATACATTTTAAGATGGCATTATGTAATCTACAGATCGATAAGACATCTGATATAACTTTTCTGTTATCATGTAAGATATACGGACTGATACCAAGGGTAATCATAGGGATCAAAATTTCAATGAACTGCATTTGCATCTTGTGAGGTTTCTGACTTTTCTATGCAGATACACCATTCAGGCAGTCCCGATGAAAACCGGAATCAATTACAAAAAAACAATAAGAAGGCATATTGATGCAGGCCTGAAATCTTTTTGCGGAGGCTCCGTGATCTCCGGTCACGGATACCCAAAAAGATTTTTTTCAGCAGGGACAACGGAATAGATTTGCTACAGAAAATCGGACAGCCTCACGGGAACAATGAACATTGAAAACTGGCGAAATGCTTTCGATAGGGATTTGTCAAAATTCTGAAGTAGCAGAATTGCCCAATGGTCAGATAATACTATCAAGCAAGTAATTAACTCAAACTAAGCATACCGTCTTGAATATTGAAAATTAACTTTCAATGTGCACATTCTTTGGCTTGGCGGATGAAGAATGTATTATTTACATAAAATATGAGCATCGGCACTAACTTATACAGTTCAAAAGGTAGTCAAAGCAAAATCTTTTCCAGCAATCCACCATTATTTGTTTTACGATTATTATATTTATACTCACTATTTATGAGATATATTTATATCTCGAATCAATAAAAACTATAACTTAAACTTAAATATGGAATTGCTTACAAATTATAACGGCGCAGTGTTTTATGTAGATATCTTAGGAATATCAGCTCTAACCAACAATAAAATAACATTAGACAATAAAGATTTTCAACCTTGGTTGGATGATCCAACAAAATTTTCTAACCAATTCCTTGGTGCCGCAATTCTATCAAAATTCAGAGATCTTCTTTCCACTTTAGGAAACGAGAAAAAAACTCTAAAAATTACACAATTATCCGACTGTGCGTTTATATGGTCTCAAAATATTGCAGATGTAGTCTTATTTTGTTCTAAATTTATGCATCAGGCAGTGGATAGTGGAATACTATGTAGAGGTGGCTTGGCTTACGGTGAGATCATTGAGACGGATCAGTCGCATAAATTAGGCCGTTTCATACTTGGTGATGCTGTTACTCAAGCAGCAAAATTAGAACAATTGTCCAAGGGATGTCGTGTCCTAATGAATCAGGAAATCCCTCACGAACTATTTCATCAAGATGATGACTGGTCACATAAGATAATCCCTCTTTTTCAACCTTTTGATAACAACATAGATTTCACTACATATGACGAATTTAAGTGGTACTTGTCACCGCCTCTATCCTATAATGATCAGATTGATCTAAATACATTACCTTTCAGCAAAAGAGTTGAACATACAAAGAACAGATTAATATTAGCAAATAAACTGCGTTGTTCTCCTAAGTTCAACTGGAATGCAAAGTCTAATGAGGGAAGGGCGCAATTAATTCCTAGTATTCGCCTTTTATCTGAAAATTATATCGGTGGTGTATTACATAATTTTGGATGGCACGATGTCGTTAATAATAGAAGTACAGAAAGTGAACGACGGATAACTAAAAAAGTTAACGAGTATCCTGATTACAGGCCATATCAAGAAAATGAATTCCCCGATGATTGGATGGAATAGTTTTGCTGCATCGTATTACTGATCTTCAGTATAAATTTATGCAGTACCAATTAAAACGGCATCAATTCCAAAAAAAATGACGTCAACAACATTAATACAGACTTGAAATTTTTAGGCTCTGGAATGAGGGCAGTCGATATTGATTAATATATCCATTTTTGACAGATAAATTTTAATCAACATTTTTTCGAAATGACTTGCATTTCTTATCAACCTAAAAAGATTAAATTTACTCGTTGCAATTGAAATAAGATGAAATATATTTTTCTTGATACCAATATCTTTTTACATTTCCAATTTTTTGACCAAATAAAATGGAATGAAATTGTAAATGATACATTTAAGATAATGCTGGCACCAACTGTCATTGATGAGCTTGACAAGCATAAGCGAAATACTAGTAGTAAAATTGCTAACCGCGCAAAAAAAGTTCTCAATAAAATTGATCAACTATTAGAAAAAGATTATGATAATTCTTATCCAATAGAATACATAAGCCAGAAACCTGACAGCACAACTCTTTCCAAATTCAATTTGCAGAGGGAAGAACAAGATGACTGTATTATCGCGGCAATATTGGAATTCAGAGAAAAAGATGAAAGCAGAGAAATTATTTTTGTTACCAATGATACGGGACCTAAGCTTAAATCAAAATCATATGATATTCAAACAATAAAACTTGTAGATAAATATTTACTGCCCAATGAAAAGACAGAAGAAGAAAAGCAACTTGCACATTTGATTATAGAGAATAATAATTTAAAAAGCAAGATCCCTAAAATAAATTTGACATTTGCCGAAGGAGACAATGTTTTAAAACACCATTTCGAGCAGTACAAAACCGATAGAAGATCTTTTGTGAATGATCAATATGATAAAGAAAAGATGAGATTAAAACCTATTTTAGATCAAAATTCTGATTCTGAAAGATCTGTATTATTAAATGACGAAAATTTATCGCCTCTTCAAAAGGCTATCACCGAAGCCAATATGGATTTTGGTTTCAATCGATTGAGCAAGGAGCAGATTGAAAGTTACAATAAAGATCTTGAAAATTATTACAGTGAATATCTTCAATATCTATCAGAAAAATATGAGCATGAGAAATATCTTTCATTAATATTTCCAATCAATCTGGAATTATCAAATACTGGAAATGTACCAGCAGAAGATATAGATATTTGGCTGCATTTTCCGGACGGCTTCAGCCTGTATAGTTATAAAAATATTGTACCAGAGCCAATCGAGCCTGTTGAACCTTATCTCCCCAAAAATATGTTTGATTTCCCAAGGTTTAATTTTATGAATCTATATTCTCCGAGCAACATCATTTCTCAAAACAGCTCTGTTCTTGGTAATATGTCAACATCAGTAATTCCAGATATAAGGCAAACAAATAGCTACGAGGTAGAATACGGTTTCGGAACATTAAAGCACAATCAAAACATTAGGTTAAGTAGCCTGATCGTAGAATTTTCTTCATTTACTGAAATAAAAAGTTTCTCCATAGATTATAAAATTATGGTAAGTAACATCCCTAATTTAATAGAGGGAAAACTTAATGTGTCGTTAATTAAATAAAAAACTATAATTAATAGCAACGATAATAACACATGATTAAAACATTTGAATTTTATCTTGACACAGCAAACCACGAAATATTTCCAAATGAAATTTGGCAAGATCCGAATATAGTATTTCACGGTACTTCTCAATATCATGCGCAAACAATTGAAAATAATGGTTTCGTATCATCAACATGTCCATTTGGAATTAAAGATGCCAAAGAACTATCAACATTGTTACAATTACCGCAGTTAGGTGATGAAGGAAGTAAATTTTCGAGAAATCTAAATAGTTATATTAGTTCTATTGAAAATAACAATTTTAGATTAAGCTTCGCATATCTTAGTTTTTTATCTGTCTTATACGCAAGTGGCCAATCGAAGGGAGGGCAGATATTAGGCACTATTAGGCAAGCCCATTCATTAATAACACAAGCGATTGGAAATAATATCTTAGGTTCAGAATTATTAACAGAGCCTATTAAAAGACTTTTTAATCTGGAGATAAATATAAGTGAGGAAAATGGCGTTGTATATGCTGTTAGATTAGAACATCCATATGATGGAATTACAGAGGAATATGATATTATTCATTCGACCAGGAATATATCGCCTCAGAATATAATTGGAAAGGTAATTTTACCTAATGGTTACAACTTTGATGGATTTGATATAGCACAAGTAAAACAAATAAATAGAAAAAAATTACTAAAACCAGGACATTTAGGTATTTTACTGAATAGGAATTATTATGATGATAATTATTAGAGCAACTTCAATTGTTAAATATTGCCTATATATATTTTTTAAATAGCTCTTGTAAAATCAAGTTTGAAAAATTTTAAATTTGTCTTTAACCACATTTTTAGATATCGGTAGGTCTATTTTAAATCGTAAACAATTAATTACATTTCTATCTATGAATTATTTATATCCTTTAGTAATTCTATTTCTATTAATAGTAGTTTTTCATGCAATACTGATATATGCCAGACCTCAATCTAAAAAATTTTGGAAGAGGATAGATTACTTTTGGGTTTCCTTAGGTTTTGTTGGTATCATAGGCTCAATGACTTCTCTTAAAAAAGAATTTTCAACAGCCCGAACAAATTATTTTGAGCAACCATTGATTTTTAGTTACGATGGTTTGACTGAAAGTGCTGGAGATCAATATAAATATTTTTCCGATAGCATAAACGGTTTCAAGTATTCAGAATTTAATGATCAAAAGCAAGCTAAAAGTTTTATAAAAGCAGCACAATTCTTTGAAAGATATTCACAAGATGTTTCTAAATATCGAGATACTATTTTGGTTGACAAATATCTTAATTATATTGATACTCTATCACTCTCCTATACTAAGTTCTTAAATTCTACAGATGACCGTTATGTACGACAGGTTACAAAATCTACGGATTTTTATTTGGATGAACTCCAACGTTCAAAGCAAGACTACCTTGAGAATGATGATCTATTACATAAAAGCAGTTTAGAATGGATATTACTATTTATCGCCCCCTATTTATTTGCAGCAGCAATTGCTATTCGACTAACAAAAGTTACCGCAGAAATTAAAGAATTAAAATAGCCTTAAGAACTTTTAAAAAGCTTTAGCTAATACAAAACCAATAGCAAGAGCCACAATAGCAGCGATAATTACTTTTGTAAGATTATTTTTGCTTCGCTCTATTTCAGCAGTTAGTTTTATATTTTCTTTTTGCAAAGATTCCATTCCTACTTTCAATGAAATTGTTTTTTCGTTAATGGCGGACTGCATATTCCTTTCATTAAGAGTATGCATCTCTTTTTTGTAGCTTTCCATTTCTTCTTTACGTTGCTTCTCCTGTTCGGCGAAATTCTTCTGCGTATCCTGAAGCTGTTTGACGGACGATTCCTGAAGTTTTTGGAATTCTTCATTTCTTTTAGATAACTGTTCAGTTAAAGTTTTGACCTGCTCCGAAAACTGTTTGGAAACATCTTTCTTAACCTCATCAATCAAGAGTGCTCGTGAATTCGATCGTTCCTGAGAGAGTTTTTCTGCTATGGCATGTAATCCCGCTCCATAATCGTGGGGTAAATGGAAACGTTTATCTGCAAGTTTGTCAAGCAAGGTTTCATCTACCGTATGTCCGATTGCCGTAATAGTTACCGAATTAAGTTGAATAAACCGCTCAGAAAGCTGAATATTATTAAACGTCTCCATACTTTGGCGGTCACCTCCTCCCCTTACCAACGCAACTACATCATACTCCAAAGCCGAAATTTCATTGAGCTTGGAGATGATCGATGTTGAAGATGTGATATTGCAGCTATGGTCATCGATCTCAAAATATTGTCGTGAAACATCCAGCCCTTCAGAAAAATCCTTTTGGACAATAGCATTACTACCATAAATATTGGCGATCCTGATCTTTTCATCTTTCAGCATCTTATTTCTGACCAGGGTTTCAAGATTCTTCGAACCAAGCGCGAGTTTTTTCTGAATAAGCTCATATCTTTGCAATTCCTCTTCCGATATAGACCTTTCTTCCTTCTGGATAATCTCGTCCACTACGAAACGGAGTTCAATTGATGAATTTTTGATGCTTTTTTCAATAAACCCTCTGAGCGTATATAGTTCATTGTTGATCATCTTGCTTCTCATTAGAGAAGAGATACGGACCCCTATGGAAACGTGGTCACCTTCCGAGAACAGAAGGTCATAAAAATAATGACCGTAGGCTTTACCTCCACCAAAGGAATATCTACCTTTCAGATAGATGATATTGACCGTAGCATTAAGCTTCAAAGCATTACTGAAAAGTCCGATGACCGATGAAGGAGAGTAAACGGTATTAGTTACTTCTTGTTCTGACATAGACGAAAATCGTTCAAAAAATTCTTAACAAAGATATTGTTATTTGTTAGGAATAAAGTATGATCGTTTTACAGAAGTTTCAAGTTTTTTATCGAATTAAATTAATTATCCTCGATAGGCTTCAAGTAGCCTAGATTGGGTTAAATCAATTTGCCAACTATATACTTTAGTTTACTAGGTCAAAAAAATAGAATTCTAGATGACTAAATCCAATCTAAATTATTTATACCTAGTATGTTCAGATAAAAGTTATATCTGGTAGTATATAATCACCATAATCTTAAACCCGCCTGTAAATAGTAAGTACCATCACAGTTGTACAAATGTACAGTTAAAGGTAATTCCTTATATTTGGACTAATGCTTTATAACCATTACCAAGACTATGATCAAATCTTTTCTTTTCATTACTTTTATATTCTTTTACACTTCCTCATTTTCCCAAACTTTTAAAAATGACAGCGTAAGATCATTTGTAGATCAATCCATTAACCTTATAAGATCAAATGCGGTCGATACGTCCAATGTCGAATTGATCGAAAGCAAATTGTATGATAAAGCTAAAGACCTCAACTCAGTTTCTGCTGTAGCTCCTTTATACACCGAGGTCTTCGAACTGCTCAACGACCATCACGGAGGTTTGAAATATAAAGGAAAGACCTATGGATGGAACAAGCCCGCAGGTTCTGCCAATGCTTATCTGAAGGGCAAATTAAAAACTGAAAAGGCCGTGGTAAGCCAGCTAATCGATAAAAAAACAGCCTACATCAGGATACCGGGAAATGATGACTTTGGCTTTAAGAAGGTCGACAGTATTGCCAATGACATCATAACTCATATCAACAAAGTCAATTCACCCAAGATCAAAGGCTGGATCATCGACCTGAGAGTAAACACCGGTGGGAATATGTATCCTATCCTATTGGGATTGAAAGAATTCATCGGCAGTGACAATATCGTTTTCGGAGGCTTCAGGAACTCGAAAGGTGAATCTTCAGGAAAGTGGGAAATCAAGGACGGTAAAATGCTGATCGACGGTATCGAACTGGATAGAAAAACACAACTGAAAATTCCGCTTAAAAAAGATATTCCAATCGTTATACTCACCAGCTGTTATACGGCAAGCGCAGGGGAAATGACGGCCATTTCTCTTATCGGAAGAAAGAACACGTATGTTGTCGGTGAACCTACTGCTGATTATACGACCGCCGTGCAGGGTTTCAGGATCAATAAGGATGCGGGGATCAATCTGTCGACCGATTACGTTGTCGACCGGAATTCAAAAATTTACAAAAGCAGTATTCAACCTGATGTTGAAGTTTTACAGGGTGACAACTTCGAAGATCTCAAGAAAGACAAGAAGATCATGAAAGCAATGCAGCTACTTAAAGATAAAATGAATGCTTCCAAGGCCCACTACTGAAAAAACACATGCATAGACAACTGACAACTTCTAACAGAATTATAATAAAATAGAAAAACACTCAATGAATACTTTTTCGGCAACAGCAAGCATATTATCAGAACGAGAACTATGTCAATTCATCAGGGACAGGTATGATCTACAAGGTAAAATAGTTGCAAATTATTCAGAACGGGTGTCAATTGTTATTTCAAAACAGGAACCTCAACAAAACTATCATTAAACCAATGAATAACTAACGGTTCTTTTGCATCAGCAATGGTCTCGGTAGTTACCGTTTTTCCGCTTCCATAGTTTAGTTCTGAGAAAGGGTTTTTATTAACATTCAGCACAACGACCAACCTACTTCCTTTATGCAATTGCTCGCTGATGAGATGTGTATTTTCAAATGTGATGGTTTCCTTTTTACCCGGGGTCAGCAACTGTCTTTTGGTATTGTCTTTGGCATAGCTTGCACGGCCGATATAATAGGAAAGATGAAAATATTTTCCTTCGGGTGTGAGTTCGTAAAGCGTTACTCCCAGATCTACATCTTTTTTGTTGATGCTCAGTTTTATATTTCCAAGGAATGATCCGTTCACCAGTATGGCAGGCAGAGGTTTGCTTACAAAAATATAGCCGTTACCGGAAACGCTTTCCCGAATAATGGGATCTGGATAATAATCATTATTACTGGTTGTACGGTCTGCAAAATCTACCTTCTGGATCAAATAATTATGGTGGGGTTCAGGTTTGTTCTTACTCAGCAAATACTCGTTATCACTGACTTTAACAGAACTTAAATAAAATTTCAAATAACTGTTATGCATAGACTCCAGTGAAGCTGCGCTTCGCCATTCATCTGTTCCCATAACCTGATAATTGATCTTATCTTTCAGAAAAGCCGGTTTCTCAGTACCTTTCAGATTATGATCCAGCCATTGATAGGTGTATTCCTTATTCGGAAATAAAGCATTTTTACTAACAGTATATCCGTTGATGACCTCCTGCCCTCCCATTTGAGTTCCGAAATGTCCATAAGGACCGATCACCAGATAAGCCGGAGTCTGAGGACTGTATTTATTGAGCTCGCGCAGGTAATAGATTCCTGAATTCTGGGAATCGTTATAATAGCCGTCAAATGCCAGTACAGGAATATTACTGAAAAATATATATAGGACTAATTTTTTCTAAAGGAAGTTTTTATCAGCACCAAAAGAATTGGAAGAGATGCCGTCAGAAACGTAATTTCTATTCCAAAAAACATTGTTTCCGCTTTATTTAATGCCACGGGTGCGTGGGTGACCGCCATTGAAAATATCGTACCCATCAGTGAAGCCCCTGTAACCAATCCAATATTGCGGAACAAATTCAATATGCCAGAAACGATGCCCCCTTGCTTTTCGACCACGGCTAACATCACAGAAGTATTGTTTGCTGCTTGAAACAACTGGTATCCGGGCGTGAGCAATATAATACCGCAGATATAGCCTACCCATCCCCAAATTGCCGGTAAAAAAGCCAGTGCGAATGTTCCGGCAAGCAATAAAAATAAGCCACCCTTCATTGTAATATGTGTACCAATTTTATCTACGATTTTACCCGATGGAATGCCCGTTAAGATTGAAATAACAGGCCCCGCGGTCATTAACAGGCCTACCCTTGCTTCGTTCAATCCTAATCCTAAGCTTAGAAAAAAAGGGCCGACTATCAACGTGGTCATCATTACACTAGCTACCACAAAGTTGGAGAACAAAGAACTTACGAGCGCTTTGTTTTTGAGAATAACTATATCAATCAAGGGATTTTCACCTCGTTTCTGAACTGTAAAAAACAACCGGACAGAAATCATAGAAAATCCAAACAGAATAATGGTGTAGATGTTAATATGGTTTTTGCTGATCGTCATCGTAAGGGCATAAGCACCTACCGATAATGAAAGCAGTAACACGGCAGCAAAGTTGATACGCGGTCCATCCTTGTTAATATTTCCTTCCTTCGGTACAAACCGTACACTTAGCAGCATGACAGAGCACCCAAGAACGGTAAGGAAAAAGAATATGTACGACCAACCTAAATTGGCCAACAGCAATCCGCCAACCGAAGGCCCCATTGCTGTTCCGATCGCAGACATAGTTCCCATCAAACCCATTGCGGTTCCCATCTTTTTTTGGGCGATATTATTTTTTGCCATAGCCATACTTACTGTTGACAAAGCGGCCGCACCTATCCCCTGGAACCCACGCAATACGATCAGCAGATAGATATTTTTTGCAAAACCTGCCAAGAAGGATGATAGTGTAAATAAAACAATACCTGCAAATAAAACGTTTCTGTGCCCGTATTGGTCTGCTAGCTTACCGACAATGATCACAAAAACGGTAACTGTCAATAAATATGCAATTACAACCCATTGCACCGATTGAAAACTTGCCGAAAAGTATTCGGTGAAGGAAGGAAGTGCAATATTGACAATGCTGGTGCCAAGAGAGGCTACCAAAACCGATAGCGACACAACCGCCAGTAATCTGTTATTTTTATTAGTTTCCATATCCTGATACGCTTTTCAAGTCTAAACGAACATTCCTTACTTTCAAAATCTGGGATAAAGCGTACAAGCCCATACTGTAAACGGAATGGAATACCAGCACTTTTAGCAGGATAACCGGCTGAGTAGAATATTTGGAAAATGCCACGCCGAAGTTCAGTATCGGCTGTATGATAAAGAGGCTAAAAATAAATGTAATTAAACCTAAGAGTAATGCCGAGGAAACAGTAGGTTTTTGAAACCGCTTTTTCCCGTACGTCAGAATCAGCAGAAAGGCAAAGGAAATCCCCAGAAAATAATGGACTGTCCAACCAATCAATAATTCTTTGCCCGACAATTGGTTCTGCAAAGACAATGGCAAATAAGACGTCACCCAAATTCCCACGAGCAACAATCCGTGCGAGTGCACACCGAAAAATTTTAGGATAAATATCCATATATCCGTTGAAAATGTGCCTGCTATACCTATTGCTAAAGTTTTAAGTACAACTTTCATATATCTTGTATATTGTTTACACAAAGATATCAGGCTGCATTGCCACCGTGATAGGACAATAGCGAAGTTGGATAGGACTTATTTGAAGTTATTCCTGTAAGCCTCTGGCGAATAGCCGGTATGCTTTTTAAAAAATCGAATAAAATAGGAAACATCATCATAACCGAGATGCCAGGATATTTGGTTCACCTGGTTGCTTGTGGCTAAAAGATAACGTTTGGCTTCCAATAAGATGTAATCGTTAATCAGCCCGGAACTTGATTTCCCTAATGTTGCTTTTATAATAATATTTAATTGGTAACTACTAAGGTGCATTTTTTCCGCATACCACAATGGCTGCTTGTGACAAGCAAAATTGTCTGCTACCAGCTCCCGAAATTCTTCCAAACGCTCCGATTGATATGATATTCTCTCCTCGGTTATGCTCTTCAAAGAATCCGATTGCCTTAATAATTCAACAAAGAATAATTGTAAATTTACCCGCGCGGCATATTCATATTTTTCTTTCCTTTCAGTAGTCTCCTTCAATATCGTCTTCATTAATGACAATATTCTTTCTATGGCTGCAGTATCGGGAATGTAATAATTCTGCCGGCTGATTTTTTTTAGCATCTGCTTGGTCAAGGTATCATAGTTCGAGCAGAAATCATCGGTAAACTGCAACAGGTAACCTTTACACCCCCAATTAAGTTTTAACTCGTGCACTTGTCCAGGATGCATGAAATGTATACTGTTGTCAACGACCGGATAAGATGAAAAATCAATAACGTGTTCGCCGCTACCCTCTTCCATAACGATAACAAAATAAAAGCTGTGGCGGTGAAGTTCCTGTATCATATCCTTTCCCATCAGCAGTTCTCTTAAACTCCATACAACAAAACCTCCAGAAGTATTAGGCTCTTTTATTCCTGATTTGATATGTCTTATAGGAAAGGGTCTCACGTTACCATTAAGTATTAAACAACGTAAATTTAATTGAAATTTATCAAGGATCGATCCTTGTCTGAAAAGTTTATCCAATTTCTGAATGTAAACCCCGCCGAGAATCCCAGTATTTTACTCCTGCGGACTGGTTACAAGAACGCCGAGAAAGCCATTGTAAGCCAACACATGTGGAAATCAGAAGATTAGACCATGAAAAAGCCGAAATAAGATCAATTTTGTAAGCATTAAACAATTGCAGGCTTTTTTGTACAACAATCCTGAATAAAGTTGACTAATTCAAAAGACTGCATCTGCATTAAAACAATCTGTTCCAACGTATTACTATGTATGGCTTAAAAAGAAAGTCATCCGCAAAAGCATTTTAAACCTACGCTGATGGATCAGAATTAGCCCCATGAAAATTAAAGGCATTTGCTTCAGATATAATTGTGCCTGACATTGCTGACGATTCACCGCATCATTACCGTGCATCAGCTCTCATAAGTTGCACCTTACGAGAACTTTGAAATAACTTTCATCATATCAATACCCTTACCGAGTACAGGTTTAAAAATATCGCCCATGCTTTCAAGGCGTTCCAATGCATTGAATATGGTGAAATCTTTCATTTTCAACCCTTTTTTCACCTCATCCCATTCCAACGGCATCGATACGGTTGCGCCCGGCTTTGGTCTGACCGAATAAGCAGAGGCGATAGTCGCATGAGGTCTGTTCTGTAAAAAGTCAAGGTACATTTTCCCTTTACGGTCCGAGATCTGTCTCTCTATGGTTGTAATTTTCGGAAGCTCTTCGTTGATCAATTTGACGATAACCCTTGCAAATTCCTTACTTTGCTCATATGTATACTTGTTTCCCAGAGGAATATAGATGTGAAGTCCCGTGGAACCGCTGGTCTTGCAGTAACAGGGCACGCCCATATCGTCGAGGATCTGTTTGGTCACCTGCGCCGTTTCAATGACCTGGTCGAACGTATTTTTATCCGGATCCAGATCTATGATACAGTAGGTCGGATGATCAGGTTTTTTGACCGTACTGTTCCAAGGGTTCATCTCAATACAGGCAAGATTGGCCATATACAGCAGTGTGGCTTCGTCGCTTCCTACCAGATACTGCTTATCCTTATGATCCGTATCGCTGTGATAGATATATCTGTCGATCCATTCTGGCGCTTTTCCTGTAATATCTTTAAAGTAAAAGCCTTCTTCTTCGATCCCGTTCGGAAAACGGTTCATGCTTTGAGGACGTCCTTTGAGGTACGGTAAAATGTAAGGTGCCACCTGGTAATAATAATTGATCAGATCACGTTTAGTTATTTTATTATCCGGCCAGAAGATCTTATTGAGGTTCGTGAATTTCAGTTCGTGCCGGTTGACTTTCTTTACCTGCGTGGCTTCCGTAGGATTGAGAAGTGTTTTTCTTTTACTGTTTATTCGGGGCTTTAGTATTGACTTATCCGATACAACTTCTGTGGTCTCTGATTCTTTCTCAAGAACCACAGTCTTCGCTTTTTTATCATCTCTCATGCCCTCGAATGAGGGATGCCGCATAACACCGTCACTGGTCAGTTCGGTATAGCTGACCTCCCCGATCAGTTCGGGCTTGAGCCAAGTCACCGTCGCATGGGGCGGATTGGGACGGAACCTGGACGGCTTGTTAACATCGGGCTCTTCAGAAAACGGTACCTTATCGGTGATCAGCGGTTTGAACTGTTCCATCATCTCCTTCTGCATTTTGGCATTGAATCCTGTCCCTACTTTCCCGGTGTAGATCAATTTTTTGCCTTCGTACACCCCTACCAGAATGCTGCTGAAGAGTTTGTTCGAGTCATCATTTAAAGTAAAACCTCCGATGACAACCTCCTGCCGTTTATTGGCTTTGATCTTGAGCCAGTCTTTGGTTCTGTTCTTCGTATGGTATAAGCTGTCTTTTCTTTTGGCCATAATGCCTTCCAGTCCCATTTTTTTGGCGGCTTCCAGGAATTCAACTCCGGAGGTATGGAAATCCTGGCTGATCAGGATGGATTCATTCTGCGGCAGAATATGTTCCAGGATCATTCTTCTCTCTGTTAACGGAAGATCTTTTAGATCTTTGCCTTCATACCATAATATATCAAAGACGTAATATACCAGGTCTCCATCTGCTTCGCTCCGCCAGTTTTGCAGGGAACCGAAATCCGCCGAGCCTTTTTTACCCAGGACAACGATCTCTCCGTCAATAATCGCATTGAGATTCATCTTTTCCAATTCCTGCTGTATCGGATAGAACTTATCCGAAAAACTTTTATTGTTCCTGGATTTGAGCTCCACATTTTTTCCGTCCATAAAAGCCACTGCCCTGTAGCCGTCCCATTTGATCTCATACAGCCAGTCATTGCTTTCAAAAGGCTGATCAACCAGGGTGGCTAGCATAGGTTCCACTTCGTGGTAGAATTTCTGCTCGGGCGCATTCTTTAATAAGGTGCTGACTTTTCTGCTTGCAGCCTTTTTCTTAGGGGCTTCAGCATTGAGCTGTGAATCCACAAGTTGGGCAGCCTTCTTACCTGCAATTTTTTTATCCTTCGTCGTACTGTCGACTTTGACAATATTTCTACCATAGACCTTATCCGGGTCCTTCTCCATCTGGGCAATGGTCTTCTTTGAGATTACGGATCTGTCTTTTAAGGTGATGTCATCTGTTGTAGCATACCGGTCATCCAGTTTCATCAGAAGCCAGCCGTTCTCCCCCCTTCCGTATGCTTTGACCAGCGCGAACTCACCTTTTAATTTCTTACCTTTCAATTTAATTTTCAACTTCCCGGAATACAGCTGATGCAAAAGATTCTTTTCCTGTTTCTTTAAATCCCCTTCGACCGGTTCTGCCGCTTCATACGTTCCTTCATCCCAGACAATCACTGTTCCTCCGCCGTACTGTCCTTTCGGGATGATGCCTTCAAAATCCTTGTAATCGTACGGATGATCCTCCACCATCATCGCCAGGCGCTTTACATCCGGGTCAAGAGATGGTCCCTTTGGAACTGCCCAGCTTTTCAGCACCCCATCCATCTCAAGACGGAAATCAAAATGAAGGTGGGAAGCATCATGCTTTTGGACGACAAACCGCAGTTCTGTTCCTGAAGGCTTTCCGCCGAAAGGCTCCGGCGTCTTATCTTCTGATCTTTTTTTATGGTAATCCGATAGTTTCATAATGTTGACTTTTAGATAATAAAAATCTTTCTGACAAAGCCAGAAAGATGAGATGTAATAAGCGCTTTCTGTAAAGCTGCTGGATGGATTATTTTTTATGCTTATCCTTCAAATAAGCTTCAAGTACTTTTCGGTCGTTAGATCCTGTCGCACGGATCGCTCCTGTTACCGCTTGGGAGGTTACACCGAGTTTATCTTTGAAATACTGGATCTCATAATTTTCAGAACCGCTTACTTTGCTGCGGTCACGCTGATCCTTTTTTGATTTATTGTCTGCCATAACTTATATTTTTTTTATAACAGGAACAAATAAAATGCCAGCAAAATACTTATTATCAATTAAATAGTAAGTCAAACTATTTTGTGGTATATTGATTACATTGGCTCAGTATAATATCTTGGTATGATCGATTTTGAGCAAGCCCGATGATTCAATCTTTTTAAGAGTACGGATCACCGTTTCTACACGAAGGCCAACTAAAGAGGCCAACTGGGATCGTGTAAAAGGAACCTGGAAAGAAAAAGGTTCGTCGTAACCAAAATACTCTTTGAGATGTTTCAACAGCTTGTAGATTCTTATTTCGGGATCTTTAATGGCTAAAAATGATGAGACCAGGTATCGGAAATGCAAACGTTCCGCCGTATAACGGCTTACACTTAGCAAATATTCAGGGTTTAGCTTAATCATATTTTCGTAAGACTCTTTCTCAATCTTGATGATATCGCAGTCTGAAACAGCGATTGCATTGACCATATAGGGTTTTTCGATTAACAGGTAGGTTTCGCCGAAACAATGTCCTTCAAATGGGAATCCGTGGACGAATTCCTTTCCGTCCTCAAAAACATTATTCAGCTTGACGATACCAGATTTTATCTGGAAATAGTAGCGCGCATATTCGCCTTCATTAAATATAAAATCATCAGCCTTAAAATGTTTTAATTTCGCTCCGTACATAAACAAAATATTTTCAGGTATGACCATTTTAAGATTATTAGTTTTATAAAAATAATGAGATATTTCTAAAGATGAAAATAACTGTAAAGTAAAAGCGAATTTTTATCCACTACGTTTGCAGACGATAGAGACTTCTTATAATGTACTAAGATTCAATGCCGATGATCTGCTCCTATAGCTGATCTTCAAATTTCAATTAGTATTAAATATTAAAGGATCGACTCCTGCTGGATGTTTTTGCAGAACGTATTATCAATACGTCAAGCAGAGCTTCCTATCAGCAGGTCTATACCATCGAACATAGTCTGGAAAAGCTTCTGGAACTACAAGCCAAACAAGAAATTTCAATTTCAAAAGAAGATATGGCTTCCTATCTTGGTATTACCGTCAAAAGTTTGAACAGGGTTTTGAAAAATACATCTCATCAATAAAATATGTGCAATCCTATTTTCCCCGCTATTAATCAGCTGATTTTATTTAAATTTATGTGATATCAATACCATCACTTATCTTTTTACAGTCTGAAAACTGTACATCCAGAAATTGTTCGTAATTTATAAACTGATAAAAGAAAATTATGGCAACAACACAAATCGACGATATCATAAAGCAACTCAATGATCTGCATGATGGCGACTTATGGCTGGATGAAACTTTTGCAAAGAAATTTGAACAAATCAATGAAACGGATGCTTTTACCCGGCCGCTTTATGATATGCATAGTCCCGCGGAACTGATTTCACATCTTATTGTCTGGCGCAGGGCAGTTATGGGCCGGTTAAAGGGTGCGGTAGTTCACCTGGAACTGGATGAGCCCTCCAATTGGAAAACCAACGAAGAATTACGTCCGGTCGGATGGGAAGCGCTTAAAGAGGAACTGTACCAAAGCAAGCAGGAGATCATCGACATTCTGAACAGTAAAGACGATACCTATCTCGATAGCATCTCATCAGAGTATGGTAGAGAATTTCGCTATTTCTTGCAGGGACTTATCCATCACGACTTATATCATATGGGGCAGCTCGGTATTTCTGTAAAATATTTAAAAAAGTAATTGCCTGCCGGTCGCTCTTTTGACTACTATTTCTTAGGTAGAAAAAAATTAGGCGACGGTACCTTGATTTACATCTAATTTAATAGATTTTTTACAATAGATAAGGAGACCGGTGCACTAACCTAATAAGTCATGCTTTTATTTATTAAAAGAATTTCAAACACAATTACAGATTTTTAAATTTGTTTCTGTATATCAAATAATGCTGATAAATAATTTACTGTCCGTTAAAGAACAATTGTTTCTGGTTTTCATTTAGTTTCTTATATTGTCCATTTTAACCTTTTATAGTTGACATTTATTTTAAAATAATGGCTACTACTATTATTTGATCTACAATGATTGAAAGCTATTGATTTATAGATATTAAATATTGAATTTTACACTAAAGTTTTATAGAAATAAATTACAGCGGGCTATGATAGTAAACATTATCACAAAAGAAGATCTTCAAGAATTCAAGGACGAGCTTCTAAAGGATATTAAAAATTTGTTCAATGTTAAGATTTCTGAGCAAAAACTGTGGTTACGTTCCTCCGAAGTTAAAGAACTCCTAAATATTTCTTCTGGAACGTTGCAAAATTTGCGCAACGAGGGAACTATAACGTACACTCGTATAGGAGGAACCTTATACTATAATTACAAAGACATTGAAAAAATGCTAAATGGCAATAAATAATTAAAAGAATAAATGAACTACATAAAACATCTTACCGGTTTCTATGAAAAGGTAGCTTGTGATTCGACACTTAAGCCCACACATATAAGTATTTATCTAGCATTATTCCAGTTCTGGAATTTCAATCGGTTCCGAAATCCTATCAGTATTTCTCGGGAAGAAGTAATGCGGATCAGTAAAATCCATTCAAAAGCAACTTACCATAAATGCCTTAAGAACTTGCACGCGTCTGGTTACATTAATTATCAACCGTCATACAATCCTTTTGTAGGAAGCCAAGTTATAATGTTGGATTTATCATTAGATTTACGAAAATTGAAGCACATGCGTTCTAATTAATTTGTTCATCATCTCTTTTTAAACCTACGGTAAATCGCTCAAAAGCTTGTCAAATGATTATTAATTTTTCAGCTGAATGTTTAAGTCCAAAAAAACATCGCTACAAGTAGAAGCCAAATTCTAAAACCGGTACAATTTTTAGCCTTTTTCCTTGCAGTTTTGAGCAGAAATTTTTACTTTTACTACGTAAAATTTAAATCAGGATTTTACCACTTTTTTGCCAATTTCCTATTTGAGGCCATTCACAGAGATACTACAGCGAAAATCTTATCCATAAAGCGATGAGAAAATGGGTGCAAAATCCTCACTTCACTTACCCGATAGGCAATGGTTTCCGAAATGACAAATCGGCGCTAAAACAGCTCCTATCAGCAGAAATGTAATGATTAAAGAATATTAATATCCCATTAGTGAATAATCTAGCAAATTAGGCTATCCAAGCCTGAATATGGGAATTGAACTTTGGTTGCTAAAGTCAGATAACATCATAGTCGTTCAAAGTTGTTACAAAATGATAATCAATAAAATTTTTAGAAGCCTTGCATAATTCCAACAATTCTTCATTGCTATGGTATTCAAAATTAAAATCGTCTGGAACATCAATTGTATATTCCGTTAATATTTCTGTATCCAGAAGATCAATTGCCATCAGATCATTAAGTGAACTAAGCAGACTTTTTTCTTTCAGAAGAGGCATTTTCTGCGTGACAGAGTTTTTAAATTTATATAATATAATTGTTTTCATTTTTTATTTTTTACTTTTTCGAAAGTAATGAGTTGCATTCTAATAGATTGCTTAAAGTCTTTCATTGTAATATTTTTCTCGTTCGGTGACATAAATAACGGAGTCTCATTTAGTAGAAAATACAATTCGGGATATAAAGACTGGATTTTAGCCGTTACATTGAAGATCTGTCCGGTAAGATTCTGCAAATTATCAGTTGATTTCATATCTTTCTATTTAAAATAAACATAATAATATTAGAATAAAAAAGGACGGGGACTAAAAAAGTACCCGTCCCCTTTTGTATTAAAACCCCTTTAAACATATTGAGCTGTTTACCGGAGTTATAAACTCATTACGAAAGTTGAGTGTTATTAAGAATCTTAATAACCTCTTCACGGCTTTTGCTTAGTTTATTTTGTAATCTTCCTAACAATTCATTTTCTTTTCCTTTTTCAAGCACCAAATCTGAATCTTTAAGTTGTGAAAACTTTTCTTTTAACTGTTTTGATTGTTCTTTCCAATCTCCTGTAATTTTAAAAGCCTCATGAGCTTTATTGTGATTTGTATTCATAATTCGAATTTTGTGTAACAGAATTATTACAATCCAAAGGTGATTTATTTTAATCTTATCCTGCTACACATTTCAACACTAAATTTACATATATCACACTTTTTTATAAGTCTTCCAAATTTTTCAACCGTTTTTGCTTTAGCTGTTTGTAGAAAGAAGGAGAAAGTCCAGTTATTTTTTTAAACTGGTTGGAAAGATGCGCAACACTGCTGTAATTGAGTTTATAAGAGATTTCAGTAAGATTGAGTTCATCATACAAAAGGAGCTCTTTTACCCTTTCCACTTTATTGATGATGATAAAATGCTGTAAAGTCATTCCTTTCACTTCAGAAAATGTATTGGCAAGGTAAGTGTAATCGTAACCAAGCTTTTCACTGATATAATCTGAGAAATTTTCTTTAGGAAGAGATTCGGAATAATGGATCATTTCTGTAACCGCACTTTTTATTTTTTCGATCAGAATGCTTTTTTTATCATCAAGTAATTCAAGTCCGGTTTTGAGGAGATTTTCTTTTAAAAACTGTCGCTGTTCATCTGTAATATCATCCAATATTTCTACAAGTCCTAAATCTACTACGGCATTTCTGATATTCAGTTTTTCAAGCTCCTGATGAACCACCATCTTGCAGCGCAGGCTTACCATATATTTTATATATAACTTCATAATCCTTAACGTATTTCGTGTTTGTCAATCTATATGTTGACAGCCATCCTTTCAAAGTTAGTCCTTTAAATTTTAATTACTGTGATTTATGTAACAAATTAATAGACTATTACAAACCTTTCTTTTTTTAATAGATGACCTTTACATATAATAAAAATATTTTAAAATGTCAAAAGAAAAGGATACAAAGAAAAAAACAGATAAAACACCTGCGGCAAAATCATTAAAAGAGAAGCGGGAAGCCAAACAAAATAAAAGGAAAGACAAAGAAAATGAAAGTCGCAAAGCAACAACCTAAATGGTAGAAATAAAAAAAGAAGGAATTATACTCAGAAAAACCAATTTAAGTTTTGAAAACGAAGGAGTTTTGAATCCTGCTATTATTAAGGAAAACGGCAAAATACATTTATTTTACCGCGCTGTTGCTAAAGGTAATTTTTCAACTGTCGGGCATTGCGTATTATCAGATCCGCTTACGGTAGAGAAACGGTCAGATTCACCCATTATTGTTCCTGAATCTGAATATGAAAAACACGGTGTAGAAGATCCTCGAATTGTAAAAATAGATGATTTGTTTTATCTTACTTACACTGGTTATGATGGCATCAATGCTTTAGGAACATTAACGACTTCAAAAGATCTCAAATCCTGGAAAAATAAGGAAATTATTGTTCCAAAAATTTCTTATGAAGAGTTTAAGCTTTTATCAGAATCAGAGGATTTAATCCCGGATAAATATAGAAGATACAACGAATTTCAAACCAATCATCCTCACAGCGATCCTGTTTTTTTGTGGGATAAAAATCTGATTTTTTTCCCAAGAAAAATAAACGATAAATTTTATTTCCTTCACAGAATAAGGCCTGAAATTCAGATTGTCAGCATAAAAAATATTGAAGACTTGAATTCTGATTTCTGGCAGGATTACTTTTCACATTTTAAAGACCATGTTCTTTTATCTCCAAAATACGATCACGAATCAAGTTATATCGGAGGTGGATGTCCGCCAATAGAAACAGAATACGGCTGGTTGATGATTTATCACGGTGTTTATGACACCATTAACGGTTATGTTTACAACGCTTGTGCAGCTTTACTGAACCTTGAAAATCCGGAAAAAGAAATTTCCAGACTTCCTTATCCGCTTTTCAAACCCGAAAAAGAATGGGAACTCAAGGGTGAGGTTAACAATGTATGTTTCCCGACAGGAACCATTATAGAAAATGACTCACTCTATATTTATTATGGGGCTGCAGACGAAAGGATAGCTGTTGCATCACTCAGTATTTCAAAATTATTAAAAGAACTGATGATGTTTGCGGTTTAAAGATAATCATCAGATTATCAAATTTGAAAATGAAAATAAAATGAATAAAAATATTAATTCAGACGTGGAGGACAAAGCAATTAGACAATCTTATAATGGTATAAAACACAAAACCTACGATAAAAAAGAGATTGTCTTTGTAAGTACTTTTCCTCCAAAGGTATGCGGAATCGCCACTTATACCCAAGATCTCATAAAATCTCTTCAGGCAAAGTTCGGAGAATCTTTCAAATTAACCATTTGTCCGATGGAAACAGAAGAGGAAAATTATGAATATCAAGAATTTACCGAGTATAAATTAAATATCTCGGACGCCGTTTCCTACTTGGAATTAGCCGCAAAAATCAACAAAAATGATGCTATTGAGTTAGTGATGCTTCAGCACGAATTCGGATTTTTTAATGAAACCCAAAATGGTTTGTTACTTTTTCTCAAGAACTTAAAAAAAGATATTATCATCACCTTTCACACTGTTTTGCCAAACCCTGATAAAGAGCTGAAGGAAAAAGTGAAAGAAATCGCAGATTATGCAAAATCTATTATCGTAATGACAAGTATTTCAGCGGACATTCTTTTGAACACTTATGACATTTATCCTGATAAAATTACGGTAATCCCTCACGGAACACACCTTTTGCCCTTCGTAGACAAAATTACTTTGAAAGAAAAGTATCATCTTAAAAATAAAAAAGTTCTTTCCACTTTCGGATTATTAGGTTCCGGAAAAAATATTGAAACGACACTGAAAGCCTTACCGGAAATCATTTCTAAAAATCCTGATGTTATTTTTTTAATTTTAGGCAAAACACATCCTGCATTAGTAAGGCATGAAGGCGAAAAATATCGTGACTTTTTGGAAGACCTTACCTGTACCCTTCATCTGGAAAACAACATCCGCTTTATCAATGATTATCTTCCACTCCCGGAATTACTAGAATATCTTCAGCTTACCGATGTTTATCTTTTCACTTCAAAAGACAGAAACCAGGCAGTAAGCGGTACATTTTCCTATGCAATCAGCAGCGGATGTGCCATTGTTTCTACTCCAATTCCACATGCTTTGGAAGTTTTAAAGGAAGATACAGGAATTATTATCGATTTTGAATCTCCGGAGCAGTTGGCTGTTGCGGTAAACACATTATTAGAAAATGAAAGCAAACGGGAGGAGCTACGTCAGAAATCATTGGAAAAAATGGCTCCGACAGCGTGGGAAAATTCATCTATCTTACACGCTTTGTTATTTCAGAAACTAAGAAATAATAAAACAGAACTTAGTTATACTCTGCCGGAAATCAATCTTGGGCATATTCAAAATATGACAACCGATTTTGGGATGATTCAGTTTTCAAAGATCAGCAAACCGGATATCAATTCAGGATATACGCTGGATGATAATTCTCGGGCGATGATCGGTATTTGCAGACATTTTGAAATCAGTAAAGACAAATCAGACCTGCAATTAATTTTAATTTATTTAAACTTTATTAAATTTTGCCAGCATAAAGACGGGAGTTTTCTGAACTATGTAAATGAACAAAAACAATTCACTAATCAAAACTATGAAACTAATCTGGATGACTCCAATGGAAGAGCAATCTGGGCTTTAGGTTATTTGATTTCATTAAAAGAAATTTTGCCACAGGAATTGTCTGAGAATGCGGAAAAAATCATTCAGAAAAATCTTGTCTGGGCAGAAAAAATTCATTCTACAAGAGCAATGGCTTTTATTATTAAAGGATTGTATTATCAAAACTCAGAAAACAACCTTCCTTTATTAAAAGAACTAGCAAATCGTCTGGTGAAAATGTATCAACATGAAGCAAAAGACGATTGGCATTGGTTTGAGAATTATCTGACCTACGGAAACAGCGTATTGCCGGAAGCTTTACTGTGTGCGTGGATTTCTACTAAGGATGAACTTTACAAGCATATTGCTGAAGAGTCTTTCCAGTTTTTAATGTCTAAAATTATGATTGATGACAGCATAAAAGTGATTTCCAATAAAGGCTGGCTGCAAAAAGAAAATACTGAAAATGTACCACCACCCATTGGTGGAGAGCAACCTATTGATGTTGCCTACACCGTTCTGGCTTTATCTTCATTTTATAAAACTTTTAAAGATGAAAAGTATTTGCAAATGATGCAGAATTCCTTCAATTGGTTTTTGGGGAAAAATCATTTGAATCAAATTATATACAATCCTGCTACAGGTGGCTGTTACGACGGGCTCGAAGAAAAAAACGTAAACCTAAACCAAGGTGCAGAATCCACCATCAGTTATGTGATGGCAAGACTTTGTTTTGATTAATTAGAGATATCAATTTTTTAGGTTGACAGAAACTTCAACTATAAAAAATACTTGATAAAGATGATCTTTGGAATTCCTGTTTAATTTGACTCAATCGAACCAAATCATCTATAAAAGTGTTTGAAGATATGCTCGTCAAAGTCACAAACAGCCAAACGGCGCCATTTAAGACAAGTAGTGCAATTTTTCTCTTTCTAATTAATTTTAAATCTGATTCCCAAATTCATACTATCAAAGTTACTACTTAAAAATACTCCATTTGTATATTTTTATATAACTTTCATATAAAACAATATAATCAAGATTGGTTTAACGAATATAGCTCATTTTATCGCAAATTTTTGCTCATCCAAGTTACATCATTAAGTATAGTACATAAATTCCAAGATTGAACAGTTATTTTAACATTATCTGAAGACAACGTGAATATTAACTACTTAATTAATTAAGTAGTTAAATAAACCTAATAAATTAATACTGGCATTTCACTTCTATAGTTTGACGGACATATTTAAGGACGCTGATTTAGATCATTTTTTTTCATATATTTACTTAAAAATTAGTGACTTATGGAGAAAAAAGTGGTGCTTATCCAGGATGATGAACAGATATTGGAAATTATGGATCACATCTTAAGCAATGAAGGATATGATGTAACACCATCATTAAACACCAATCCCATTGATGAGATTGACGATATCAATCCTGATGTTGTTATTGTTGATGAATTTATCAAAGGAGATAAAAGAGGAACAGAGGTGATTGAGGAATTAAAGTCAGATCCTACCACTGAAGACTTATCAGCTGTACTAACTTCTACCTCGCCCGAATTAGCTAAAAAAGCAGAACAATGCAAAGCTGATGACTATATTGAAAAACCTTTTGACATTGATCACCTGGTGGATGTCGTTAAAAAAAATACCTAAAACTCAAGGTGCTTGTTGATCTAGCTTTACTGCTGAAAGATTATATTTCAAGCTTCAGGCATATTAACATGGTTAGAAAATTAGCAAGAGTGAGCAGTAATCACGCTTTGATGGCAATAGATATTAATTAGAGTAATCCATCACAACAGATCTGTTGACTTAACGTAAGCATTATAATTCTTACATAATATTATCTTTAAACAAAGACTTTAAAAACGCTACGTAAAATTCCTTTCATTTCCACCGTTACTAAAATTATATATAAAATAAATATTTGTCGCATAGTATTTGCATAACCCATTCCGCAGCATGCCATTTTTATCTGGCTCATATAAATAGTCCGTTGCGTAAGGTTCCAAAATTATGAAGACAATATTTATATTAGAAGATGAGGATAGCATCCGCGACCTACTGAATGTCTTTTTCAGTATTGAGGGTTACAATATCATAGAAGCTGCAGCTGTAAGCGATTTCAACAGATTGTATTCAACCGATAGGGTAGATCTTTTTATTTTGGATGTCAGGCTTCCTGACGGGTCCGGCATCGATGTGTGCAATACTCTAAAAAGTAATCCTATTGAGGCTCCTGTCCTTATGATGAGTGCACATGCAAAAACGTACGAAATTGAGAAGAAATGTCAACCTGATGCATTTATTTCCAAACCTTTTGATCTGGATGATCTTTTGGCCCGGGTTCATAGTTTCATAGGACCTGCTTAATCTTAAATAATACGATCAGCCGTCAGAATAGATTAATTTTACGTCCTGCTCAGAAGAATATTCGGGCATTCAGTATTTTAACAGATCCATGTTCCTTCATCTTTTTCAGAGTGTCGATGCATATTTCCAAACTGATTCCGGATATTTCAGCGATTTCATGAACATTCAAATTGATTTCAAAGGAAAAAATTTCCTGATCTGTCTCTTCATATTTAAGAAACTGAAAGAGCTCTGTGATTCTGTCCGAGGGGCTTTTATTGAACTCTCTGCGATTTCTTTCCATTTGAATATACATCAGCTCGGAAATATACTTCATGATATGCCTAAGCATTCCTTCCTCAGACATTATCATCGACAGAAAGTCATCTTTCGGCATCATCAGGACCGTGCAGTCTGTAATGGCCACCATGTCAAAAGGAAGCGGTAATCCAGCCAATATGAGGTAATTGGCATCACCACTACCTAAGATCTGACAGGTGATTCGATGACCTTCCTGGTCCTCCCTGACAAACTTGGCCAGACCACTGACAATCTGGAAATGATACTCCAACTCACTTCCTTTATTAAAAAGAAAGGTATCTCTGTTAAATGTTCTGAGCACGGCGCCGTGCGATCGCAGACATTTCTCGTCAATCATACTATATATTTACTGTTGATGAATGTAGACATTATCCCATCTTCATTTTATGATCTGCAGCATAAGAATCTTTTTTGGCGACTGGCTTTTACCATAGAATTACGGGACGATCGTAACAAAAAGGTAGATCAAAAATATACCGAGAAGCACAAATCCCTGCATGATATTGGTCTTTCCGGTGGCCAGTGAAATGGTGATGATGAATAACGATAATCCCAGCAAAACGGTTGATTTGATGTCGATTCCCAATGTCATCCGGATCCCGCTGATCACCGATATGACCGCAATGGCGGGAATGCTCAGTCCGATACTCGCCAAAGCAGAACCGAATGCCAGGTTCAGCGAGGTCTGTATCCGGTCATTTCTGGCTGCCCTGATTGCTGCAAGCGCTTCCGGGAGCAACACCACTCCCGCAATAATAACCCCAACTGCGGATTTTGGAGCACCAACGGCCACCACCAGATATTCAACATCCTTCGAGAGAAGCTTAGCCATCAGAACAACCACGCCCAGGCTGACGATCAACATGAAACTGCTGATGTAAATCGTCTTTCCGGAAACTTTGATTTTAGCCTCATATTCCACAGTTTTTTCCTTCGCTTTGTCACTTGGCGATATAAAAAAACTGCGGTGCCTGATCGTCTGCACCATCGTAAATCCTAGATACAATGCCAGACATAGCAATGCTATAAATAAAAGCTGAAAAGAGGTATACTCGCCTCCTCCATGACTTACCGTGTAATTAGGCAAAATCAGAACGAACACCACCACCGCTGTCAGAGTGATCAGAGCCGTGCTTACACCTTTCAGAGTAAAGGTCTGCTCCCTGTATCTTATTGATCCGATAACAATACAGATCCCGATAATTCCGTTGAGAATCAGCATTACTGCCGCAAAAACAGTATCCCTTGCCAGGGTAATGGTTTCCAGTCCTTCTGCTCCCAGCATAATGGAAATGATCAGTCCCACCTCAATGACCGTAATAGCAAACGCAAGAAGAAGAGTACCAAACGGTTCACCGAGCCGATGTGCAAGTACTTCGGAGTGATAGACTGCCGTGAGTACGCTTCCCAGTAACAATGCCGTTAGCAGGATCGAATAATAGCCTGATGAAAAAATGAAGCTCCCAAAGTAGAAGAGCCAAGATAAAACCGGCACAACAATCGTCCAATACCGTAAATATTTATGTTGATTCATAAGAAGAAAACAATTTAATTTTTTGATGGTGTTAGGGCTTATCAGCTTCCGTTACAAGATTTGATCAATGCGCAGATAAGCTTTTACCTGGTGAGTTTGAATGAAAGAAGCGTATTCATTTCTATTTGAATTGATAGAGAAACACAACATTACCTGTATAGGCAGGTCTCAACTCATCCTTGATCACGAGTTTTGCACCGACTATAACCCTGACCATTCCCCGGAGGTCATTCACCGATCTGACAGTTGCCTGCAATGATACTTCAGAATTCACTTTCACCGGAATACCGAATCTCAGGTCTTCAATTCCGTAGTTGATCTCAAGGCTTACATTTTGCACCGAAGCAATCTGCTTCCACAGATAAGGAATCAGCGCAAGGGTGAGGTATCCGTGGGCTATCGTTGACCCATAAGGACTTTCAATAGATGCCCTGTCGCTGTCCACATGAATCCACTGGTGATCAAGAGTGGCATCTGCAAATCTGTCGATCTGGTTCTGGTCGATTCTATGCCATGGAGAACTTCCTACCATAATTCCTTCTAATAATTTATATTCTTCGTAATTGTTGATAATCCGCATATATTTTGTGATTTAATAGTAAGGGCAGCAGTATGATTTCTGTAAAAAGATAAAAGCCTCTCGCAATATGCGGGAGGCTGGTAATATAACTAATATAATAATTACTATATTGATCAGATTATGCGAGTTTAACGTTGATAGCGCTTAAACCTCTATCTCCTTTCTGTACGTTGAAAACAACCTCGTCGTTCTCACGGATGCCTCTTGACTCAAGTCCTGAGGTATGTACAAAGATGTCTGCGCCACCTTCTGATGGTGCAATGAAACCGAAGCCTTTTGCTTCGTTGAAGAATTTTACGGTGCCTTTTTGCATTGTAATAAAATTAAAAATTAATATAATGGGATCTGTACACTTTACAGATTTCATTTTTGTTATAAATGTTGATAAGAGGGAAACTTTTACTTCGACTAATCATGCTTTGCGTGGCTTTTGATACTAAGTGTAAGATATTTAAACATCTATGCCGGCAATATTGTTCATTTTTTAGGATCAAAGGAATCGTGATTCTCAATATCATTAAAAAATCGGATCTATAAACGGGGGAACTGTAGAAGCAAGACCGATCGGTGTCATTGGACCGGTTAAGCGAAGGCAGGAACCTTTCTTTATGAATACTTTGCAAATGTAGATCAATATTGCTTAAAATTAAAAAATATAAATAGTTGATTATCATTATTTTATTCGTACATTACGTGCACATAAGAATTATTTGCACAGTGCGGATGATCAAAAATTCCGTAAACATGCAGATTCCATCAACAATACCACAGACCTTGCCTCAAACTACTGAAGAGCATTCATCAACACAGGTTCGTATCGCTTATTTCATCATGGTACATCAGCGACCTGAGGCTTTTAAGACTTTGCTTGAAAAAATATATACCCGCGATCAGTTCTACCTGGTCCATATTGACCGTAAGGCGAGCTCCGAAATAACAGAAGCCATCCAGAATTATGTCATCCAATATCCGAATGTCTACATCCTGGAAAGCACAAATATCGTGTCAGGTGGCTTCAGCATGATCCAGGCGGAGCTTAACGCCATGGAATTTTTACTTAATGCCAGTAAGGATTGGGATTACCTGATCAACCTCAGCGGAGAGGACCTTCCACTGAGGTCACAGCAAATCATTAGGCAGTTCCTAACGGCCAATGTAGGAAGAAACTACATTTTCTATTACGATCAGAAGTTTTACAGACCTGACACATTGCAAAGGATCCAGAATCATTTTACGGAACTCACTCACAAGATATCTTCACTGATATACAAGAGAGACTTTATGAGGAATGTTATTCCTTACATAGGCGGCAAATGGTTTATCTTTACCCGTGATACCTGTTCCTTCCTGATCAACAATGAAAAGGTGATGGATTTTGAAGACTATTATCTCCACACCTTGCTTCCAGCGGAATCGTTCTTCCAGACGGTTTTAATGAATACCGATTTCCATTATATTATTGTGAACGATGACAAAAGAGCGACTTTTAATCCACCGCTGATAGGCAAAGACAACTATTATAACCAGTTTCTGAAATTCCTGACGGAAAGTAATAGTCTCTTCGTTAACAAAGTAAATGATATCAATGATGAGCGGATAATGCAATCAATGAATAACAGTTATAATTTGCCACTGCCGGAAGTCAACGAAATCGAAAGAGAATTGAAAAGAAATGGACCCGGCAGCAATTAGTAGGTACTTACAAGCAACCATCTAGTATTCCATCATATTTCAGAAAATTTTATTTAACATTTCAAGATAGAATTCCCCAATCGATGACTGGGGAATTTAGAAAAGAGGCCGTCTCACTTTTGAGACAGCCTCTTTCAGCAGAAAATTTAAATGATGAAACGCCGTCTCGTACTTTACCATTTACATTATCGTGGACTCATTATGTACAATTACTTAAAATTGAAAATGAAGATGAAAGAAACTTTTATGAAATAGAAGCTTCTCAAAACAATTGGAGCGTCAGAGAACTGGCCAGACAATATAATTCTGCAATTTATGAAAGATTAGCTCTTAGCATGGATAAAGAAGGCGTGAAACAATTAGCTCAAAAAGGGCAAATTATAGAAAAGCCCACAGACGTTCTAAAAAGTCATTATGTTTTGGAATCCTGGATTTGAAAGAAGATAGTCGCTATTCCGAAAGTGATTTGGAAACAGAAATCATCAATAAGCTGGAGCATTTTATGTTAGAATTAGGTAAAGGTTTCCTTTTTGAAGGCAGGCAACGGCGATTTACTTTTGAAGGTGACAGCTTTTTTGTGGATGGTTTTCTATAATCGATTGATCAAATGTTTTGTTCTATTAGATTTAAAAATTGGAAGACTAACCCACCAAGATATTAGACAGATGCAGATGTATATAAATTATTATGATAGAAAGATAAAGACGAAGGATGGTAATCCTACAATAGGAATCATTCTCTGTAAAGAGGAGAACAAAACAGTTATAGAATTTACACTTCCGGAAAACAATAAGACCATTTTTGCGAAAGAATACAAAGCTATACTTCCAAGTAAAGAAGAATTTAAAAAACAAATTAGATAACCATCAATAAAAACCAAACCCGTGTCACAAAAAATATTAACTCCTCATAAATCTCTGAATAAATCCTTTTTGAAACTTAAACCAAACAGAAATGATATTGAAAACTACAAATTAAAATAAAAAAAATAGAAGCCAAAGATAATTCGCTTCCCAGTCAAACAGCTAAATTTTGTCAAGGTCAAGCCCTCCGGATTTTCAGAAAAACTTTTTACGTATAAAATCTACGCAAAAACTTTTTCCGAAAAACCTTGACAGAATGCCACGCTCATTTTCAAAAGGCTTTCTTTTTTTCTTTTTTTTAATTTTTTTCTTCGTTTTCTTTTAGAAATTTTTCAACTAAGAAATTTCAGGCGCAAAGAGAAGGGTTAAATTCTTGGTTTAAACTCTAAAAAATTTGTTCAAATTTTGGACTTTTTACTTGCAGATTTGAGCAGAAATTTTTAGCTTTACTACGTAAAATTTAAATTAGGATTTTACCACTTTTTTGCCAATGTCCTATTTAGGGCCACTTACAAAGATGCTACAGCAAACGCTTATCCATAAAGCGATGAGAAATGGGTGCAAAATCCCTCACTCTTCGCCAGGTTAGAAACCAAAATAAGCTAAAACGCTGGTATCAAAAAAAAAACAAAATAGGTCACGATTTATATGTCCTATTTCGTGTCCCATTCAAAAAAACACAAAAATGGGTCACGAAAAATCAAGGAAAACCCGACCAATAGGCAGTCTAACGATTGTACATCTTGCAAAAAGTGGTAACAAAAAGTAAATTATTAAACCATTAAAGTTATCACACAATGAACAAAACATTCAACCTGTTATTCTTTATCAAA